>Ga0194116_10002624_pt1 | contig 22938 bp, 22 predicted proteins | sample TA2MahsurfametaG_4_FD_148617 | JGI IMG/M metagenome (GOLD analysis project Ga0194116, IMG submission 148617) | Freshwater microbial communities from Lake Tanganyika, Tanzania - TA2015008 Mahale S9 surface | ecosystem: Environmental > Aquatic > Freshwater > Lake | place: Tanzania: Lake...
GTAACAAGATGGGCTAAAGCTGGAAAGCTAACAGCGATTAGAACTCTTGGCGGCCATCGCCGCTATAGACAATCTGAGGTGCAAAACCTCCTAAATGCAAAACCCCAAAACTAGGAGTAAAAAAGATGAGCGCATCAGATAATTCAGATGATATGAAAGCTAAGTTTCGAGAGGCTCTAGCAAAGAAGAAGAGCGGCGGTTCAAAGAAAGGCGAAGCAGCTGGAGAGAAATCAAAGATTAGAGATGTGGATGCTCATGGCAATACCCCAAAGATGTTCCGAAGAAAATCTGGATCTGCTTAGAGCAAAATAGAGAAAAAAACTCATCTAATCCTCTATGCGCTCTCTATCTCTTGACGACTATCTCCTTCTAGGAGCGCTCTCACTCATTACCGTAAGTCTTCTAACTCCAATCATGAGATATTTTGCAAGGCGCTATGGAGTAGTTGATGCTCCATCTGAGAGCCATAAGACCCATAAAAACCCTGTCCCTTATCTAGGTGGGGTGGCAATTGCACTTGGGGTGGTGATAGTTACCTACATCGCTTCATTAACTTCAGATTTTTCTAGGGAGACATTCTTTCTTGCCTCAAGTGTTTTAATCCCGGCAATCATTATGGGAATAGTTGGCCTAGTAGATGACCTTAGAAAACTAAGCCCATGGCCAAGATTTATTATCCAGAGCTTATTTGGTATTGCTATTTCAGCGCTTTTAGTCGTTACTAACACCTTAGGAAGTCCCTTTGGAAATAATTGGATAGATATTCCAATCACTACCCTCTTTATCGTGGGAATCACCAATTCCATTAATTTCTTTGACAATATCGATGGGGGAGCATCTGGAGCACTTGCAATAGCGGCGTTATTTCTCTTTATTCTCTCGTTCCAAGGCGGCCAATTTCTTATCGCAGCTCTCTCTATAGTTCTAGTAGGGGCAACTTTGGGATTTTTACTTTGGAATAGGCCACCAGCTCGAATCTATATGGGAGATGCTGGAGCTTTATTTCTTGGAATCTTGATTGCATCTCTTGCAATTAGATTTGACCCAAATCCAATAGATCGAATTGCAAGCTTTTCTATTCCCTTACTCCTTCTTGCAGTACCAATCCTTGATACAAGCGTTGCCGTTGCATCAAGGATTAAGAGAAGAATCTCTCCTTTTCAAGGAGGAAGAGATCACCTCTCTCATCGGCTAATGCGAATGGGCTTTAACAAGAGACAATCTGTTTTGATTCTCTGGATTGGATCAATTCTCTTTGCATCGCTTGCTATAGCAATATCAAACGCTAGCTACTCACTAGAGCGGCTAGTGACCATATTTGCAGGAACTATTTGGCTGATGCTCTTTATTGGCTTCTTTAGAACTGCGGATAACTAAGAGAAGAGTTCTGGTGGCTGGGGACGGGATCGAACCGTCGACCTCACGATTTTCAGTCGCACGCTCGTACCAACTGAGCTACCCAGCCGAGAAATAAATCGCGACCCAGACGGGACTTGAACCCGCGACCTCCGCCGTGACAGGGCGGCGCGCTAACCAACTGCGCTACTGGGCCAACATGTAAATACAGGTGCAAAAGAAAAATTCTTCTCTTTCTCACCTGGCGTCCCCAACGGGATTTGAACCCGTGTTACCGCCGTGAAAGGGCGATGTCCTAGGCCCCTAGACGATGGGGACTAGAGGAGTGAGAATCTTAGCGTGAATTTTAGTAAGTCTTTTTGGCGGTAGGATTTGTGCTCTGGAAGAGAAAACCATTAAAAAGCGCACATTTGGGCCTTTAGCTCAGTCGGTAGAGCAACGGACTTTTAATCCGTGGGTCGTCGGTTCGATCCCGACAGGGCCCACTTAGCAAATAGACTCGAGAAAAAAGGGATTTTATCGCCCACCTACGGTTGCATACTTTAGGTTTTCCTTATGAAGAACTTTCTGAAAGCAAGGTTACACCCTCTTGTCTGGGAGAGGCTTGGCCAGGCAAAACAAGAATAGTTTTGGACTAAAAAAACGCATCATTGCGAACCAGACCTCATCCCATTCTTCAATAAGTATCTTTCCTATGAGAATGGATTCTACGTTGATGTTGGCGCATTTGACGGAAGGTCATCTTCAAACACCTATCACCTAGAGAAGAGTTTAGGCTGGAGGGGGTTTTGATCGAACCTATTATGCATCAATACTTTCCTTCAAAGCAGATACGAAGTAGCCAGAATAAATTTTTCAATGCCGCTTGTGTAAGTAAAGATTACAGAGAAAATACGGTGGAGCTTATATATTCAGCAAGTATGTCAACTATTGTTACGAGAGGCGACGAGAATAAGGCTCTCGCCTGGGCAGAGGAGGGCGCTAAATATCTCTCAAGGGCAGAGAGTGTTGAACGGACTTGGAGTCAAGCAAGAACTTTAGATTCCATACTAGTTGAGTAAAAGTCGCCAAGGACGATAGATCTACTCTCGATAGATGTTGAGGGTAATGAGCTAGACGTCTTAGAGGGAATTGATTTTTCTTTGTGGAATTTCAAACACATAGTCATTGAAACTAAAGAAAAATCAGAATCTCTTCCCTTCTATCAAGTCATGACTTTAATCATCTTGCGACATTAGGTAACAATGCTTGGTTCAAGCACAGATAAAATCCGTGCTAGTGTTTTTGGGGTTTGAGTCTAAGTCATAAGAATTAAGGTTTTAAGTTTTTTGCTCAAAGAGAACATTCCAGACATTTTCAGCTCCTGGTCCAGTCATCGGATTCCACTGGACTTTAAACACCACTCTCCATCCCTGACTCTCTTTTAACAAAATCGCTTCTTCACTGATGTAGCACAGGAAGAGCTGAGTAACGTTAGCCTCATTGAAAGTTAATTTGGGTCCCCATGAGACAAAGTCTCGCCCAGATGCCAAATACCCGGCAGAGCTGGCAGCATATAAGCCGTCAGGGCAGACGTTTCGTACACCTCTATGTTTTGCATAGTTATCTAAATTCGCCATGGTTAGATCTATCGATGATTTTGTGGGCCAACTTCCATACATTCCAACAAGGATTGGTGCTTGAAACGCTGTCCTTGGAATCGTTGCAAGTTTGATGTTTTGATAGAGCATTGAAGGTAATAAGAGAAGACAGAAGGCAATAAATACCTTTTTCCAATTCGATGAACTCAAGCGCATTGGATATATGAATGAAGCAACTAAGATTAAGACGGGGGTTATAAAAGCTATGTGGTAATCGTCAAATGTTGGATAGAGCTGCAAGAGACTCGTAACTCCTACGATGAGCATTAGAAGAGTATGGTGAAAAATACCTTCATCTATCCCTTTTTCAGGTAATCTACAAGACTTTTCTTTGTAAAACGAATGCAACAACCTTACCAAAACCAATAGGAAAAAAGTCAATACCACATAAATAAAAATGAATGAGAGTTTAGTTGATATTGTAATCGCAAGAATTTTAGGGTTAGATAAAGTTTGGGGTCCACTTCTCGTAAGCTCTGAGACCTCAACCAAAAAACACAAAGCTAATGCGTGAAGAATAAGGTATGACGTCAAGGCTTTAGAAAGTGAACTTCTTAACATATACATCCTTAGATAATTCTGATGTATGAGATACGTAGCACCCAGAAGAAATGGCCAAGAGTACTCAATAAATAGACTTCTTGACATTTGCTTACTGCCAATATAGTTATTACTGGCCCATTCAATACAATCCAACCAGAATAGATATAGAGCTCCATTAATTGTAAGGTAAAAGACGATAGTTAAAATCGCAATCAAAATCCCATTGATTGTCCAACCAATCCCATCGATGTCCAATCTCCGAAATTTCCAAAAGAGAAAAATCAGTATTATTACTCCTACTGTAACAACAAGATGGACCCGGAAAAAAATAGCTGAGCCCAATATCAGACCTGCCATGAACATTTTTACTTTTGCAAAGTTAGAAAAATTTGCTTGAGAGTTTAGAAGGCGATTGAATGCAGAAGAGTCAAATATTAAAAGAGAAGAGGTAATAATCAACGTTGAAAATACAGAGGGCCAAGGCAAGCCAAAAGGTCCAGTCAACAACCAACAAATTGAAGCGAGTAGTGCTACTGAAGAACTCCATCTTCTTCGTACTCCAAGAAAAATCTGAAGGCCAATAAGTGCTAATGTAAAGCTTGTTAAGATTTTTACATTAAACAAGGAATATTCAGTGATACGCAAAAAGAATCCTTGTAATAAGGGGGTTAAGGGCCCATATTGGGCAAAGAAATCCCGATGTGGAATAAGTCCTTCGCCGGCTGCGACCGCCGCCGCAAGAATAATGCCATCGTGGTGGGCATCGACTTCCCATGTGTGGATTCTTGCCAAATAGAGGAATTCCGACACAAAAAGTACTGAAGGGGTCCAAAATTTTGAGCTTGCGAATTTTTCTAGTTTTTTCACACCTAGCTCCTTCAGGTCCGAATTCGAAAAGAACTGGGGCAGAGGATACACCCATCTTTTTCAAAGTTTCCGTATTTCAATATTGACCTTTGTTATTAACTGTTGTTTAACGAGTAAATTAAAAACTATTTTAATGACGCTTAGGAGCAAAGTTGATGTTTTTGATATCAAGTTGGCTAGGCTATAACTAGTACAATTCTGGTCCCACAGATACAAAATGAGGTTTTATGCAAAATTATTTAATTTCAATAGGACATAAGCTGTTGTCGATTCCTATCTGCTATGACGCTTTTCAAGCAGCTGTTGGGAGCGTTAGATTCAGAAAAAAATATGTAAATGAAAACCTAAAAAGCTTTAAAGCAGAGAATATTCTAGATCTTGGTTGTGGCACTGCATCCACAGCTGAGTTACTACCTGAATCGTCGTTATATGTTGGTATAGACACCTCAGAGAAGTATCTAGAAAAAGCCAAAAATAGGACAAATCATCTAAGTGCCTCGCTCATAAATCAAGACATTGCAAACGGTGGTTGGGTTAGAGATTTTAGAATGGATAGCCCGACTTTAGCCTTTGCACTGGGCATCTATCATCACTTAGATGATAAAAGATTCGCCGATACGGTATCAAATCTAAGCAATGCGCTCTCTCCAGGGAGCAGAGTAGTCTCTTTAGACCCAGTTATTGATGAAAACACAACAAGATTAGCAAGTTGGTTTGCTCGTAATGATAGAGGTAAATTTCTTAGAAAATCTGAAGATTACTTAGAGTTATTCTCCAAAAATGGATTTAGTATTGATTATGAAATTACGAGAAAGAGTTTCCACATACCCTATGATCTAATTTTGATTTCTGCAACGCGCAAGGGGTGAAAAAATTCATTTAATTTTAGGCACAACTGGCAATCTATCCTCTGCGCTAGCTCGGGCATTTCCAAGGGCTACTAGAGTCGGTCGAGCCGAATACATGTCTTGGATCGAGAATCCACGACTTTTTCGAGAGATGAAAGCTAATAGAGCGGAGGACTCTAGTAGGTCTTTGGTATTTAACTGCGCCGGCGTTCTTGATAGTAGGTCTGATGGAAAGTTATTGAATAAAGTTAATGTTGAACTTCCTTTGATGCTTCAAGAAGTTTGCTCAGATACACACATGTCTTTAGTGACTTTTGGAACCATAATGGAAAATTATCCTATGTACTGTGAATCAACTCCATATCTATATTCAAAGCTTCTATGGAATAGACAAATTCGAACATCAGAGAGTAATCTGCATTTTCAATTACACACTTTGTATGGAGGTAAAATTCAACCTCACATGTTTTTGGGCCAGATTTATGAGTCACTTAATAAAGATAAAACATTAGCCATGAGTGATGGTAAGCAACTTAGGGAATATCATCACATAGACGAAACTGCAGAAATAATCTCATTGTTTATTTCTCAAGAGAGTTACGGAATTAAGCAAATTAGCAGCGGGCAACCACTCCGATTGGGAGAACTAGCCACTAAACTCTATGAACATTTCGGAAAATCAGATTTACTAAAGATTGCAAGCTTTAAATCGCATAATTTGGAAAATGTCAATGATACCTATGAGCCAGATGTGTTAATCAAGAAATTTCCCTTTCGTGACAGTTTTAACGGTATAATACAGTGGTACTCTGAGTTAGGAATTAAATATGAAAAGTAAAAAGAGCGCATCTCTACCTCTTCTCTCTATTTGTATACCCGTTTTGAACGAAAGCGAGAACATTCAAGAGCTTTTGAAGAGACTGGGGGTTGTAGAGTTATCATTGAAATCTAAATGTCGCGTTGAATATGTCTTCACGGACAATGCTTCTGAAGATAACACTTGGGAGCAGCTATGTGAAGCTAAAAAGTGGGTAAAGAATTTAAGGGCTTTCAGGTTTGGGAAGAACATCGGTTTTCAAAACTCAATTTTATTTGCCTATAGACAGGCAAAAGGAGACGCAATCGTTCAAATCGACGCGGACCTTCAGGATCCCCCAGAATTAATTGTTGATTTCTTTGAATATTGGCTAAACGGGCATAAAGTTGTAAATGGAATTAGAGTTAGTCGCAAAGAGAATAAAGTAATGTCCAATTTCCGCCGATTTGGGTATGGCGTGATTAATCTACTGAGCAACCACCCGATAAGACCTAACGTAGGAGATTTTCGCTTGATTGATCGTATTGTTGTCGATTATCTAGTTGAACTTCGAGTCCCTAATCCCTATTTGCGAGGCTTCATCTCAAAGTTAGACCTCTCAGAGGTAGATGTTCCCTACTCTCGCGAAGCGCGCAGAGCCGGTGAGAGTAAATTTGGAGTAGTTGCGTTGATTAAGTTAGGACTTAACGCAATTTCAAATCATTCAAATTTTCCATTAAAGTTAGGCAATTACGTTGGTGCAATTTCTCTAATAATCAGCTTGTCCGGACTCATGTATTTTACTTTTTTGCGCCTCTATCAACCTGAGTTCCCAAGAGGCTTTGCAAGTATATATCTGCTTATTCTCTTTGGGATCGGCGTGAACGCGATTTTACTTGGAATAATTGGTAACTCAATCAATAAGATATACTCGATTCTTAGTAGAGAAAATCCCACAATAGTTATAGCATCTATTTAACTCTTTTATAAATCGAAAGTGTGGAGTCGCTGTAAAGCAAAGTTAATACATTTGAATCTAAAAATTGCTTTATGATTTTTTCATCTCTATAATCTAAATTACAGGCAAGCAAGCTATGCCCAATAGGCATTTTAGATACTCTTCCCGAGAGCATTTCATATGGTTGTTGATTCCATGTCCATTTGTCTGAGCCGAGGAAGCCTCTTTCATTGACAGTAAGTAACCCTGTTTGGCAGTTCATTAACATTTGACCGGCCACTACGTTTTCCGAAACTAACTTCAAGGCGCTGTCAATAGACGCAACTTGCTCTTGGGAATTTCCATAGAGCCCTTTAAGAAGAGGAGCTTGGTAGGCATAACGTTGTTCATGAAAGTGTGTTAGGAAGGTGATTATTGAAACACTGAATAAGGACAGAGTTACTAGCTTGAAGACAGCTAGTGGAAAAGTTTGTGAAATTTGTGAATTCAGGTGCCCAATGGCTGATACCAGGGCGAGAGCAAAGATTGGCCAAACCATGTGTGAATAGTCAGGATTAAAGTTGTGAAACAGGCCCAATGATCCTATTGAAGCGAATCCAAAAATTACAGACGGCAATCGTGCCATACTTATCCTCTTTATAATACTCAATCTAAATTTATAAAATTGTAATAATAGAATCACTGCTAAGATAATAATTGTCACATTAACATAAGAAAAAAGAGAGTATTTTATCAGGAAATTTATTAAGTCATCGAAGCTATAACTTCGAAAGTAAAGATTTGTATTTACTAGATCATGTAAAAGTAAGACGGAAACCAAACCCGTTACCATTGTTGCTAGAACTAGTGCTTGAGGAGCTCTGTATTTAACTTGGAGCATATAAGAAATTGCAATTATAAGAAAACCTAAACATGTAACGCCAAGAAAATTCACAATATTAAAGATAAAAAAATTAGGGCCAATAATTGGTACCCCCGGAGGATCCAAAGTCCACACCTTTAAAGTTTGCTCGTACCAATCCTTAGTTGAATTATTTACAAACAAATAAATACCTATCAACACGATTGAAAGAAGGCTTCCAGCGAGCCAAGATAGTCGTTTAGTGTCACGTCTAATTACGATGGCGATAGTTACAAAGAGCCAAACGAAGTAAAACTCCGCCCTGGACTGTGATGAAAGGAACATAGTTAGCCCAGCGATAAAATAAACAAAATTTGTTTTATACTTCAAAATCACGAAACAACTGAAGAGAGTGAGAGCAACTCCAAGATGATTTGGCCAGTACCCTCCAGAAAGTGCTGAAGTGGAGAAAGGCCAACTCCAAGTGGGGCTAATCCCCAGCCAAAGGATGACAAAATATTTGGCGGTCAAAGGGGTGACTAAGCTCCTCAAATTTAAATACATTAGCCATGCGATTAATATCATCAACAGAGCTCCGAAAATTCTCTGAACAACCAAGTAATTGCCAAAAATTTCCAATGGTAAGGAGACTAATAAAGGTCCTAAGAAACCATATTGCTGGCTGACTTCAGCAAAGACCGAGAGACCGTCAGCGATACCAACTGCCGTTGGGAAAAGTGCGCCTTCATGGTAAGGATCCACGTTCCAAGCGCTAGCAATAAATTGCTGTAATCCTGCAAGAAATATTAAGAAGTGTATAAGAAGGTCCGCTTTATTCGACCTCATGCGTTGTAGCAAGTGCACGGATATAATCTACACTAAACCGATTCAAAAGTTTTAGAGAAGGGCATTTAATGAAGCCAATAAGAATGTATGCCCTTGATGGAGCACGGGGTTTGGCTGCATTCTCAGTACTTTTATTCCACCTTTTCGGATCTTATGGAGTAATATTCTTGAATCTTTATATCGCAGTGGATTTTTTCTTTGCGCTAAGTGGATTCGTTCTTGCACATAGTTTGAGCAAAATTCAGAATATATCGCAAGCTCTGAAATTTATCGTGAGACGATTTTTTAGAATGTTTCCGATGGTACTTGCAGTATTAGTTTTTACGGTTTGTTACGACTTAGCAATCATTTTGAAACACTTATACTTTAATGAACCAAGTACCCCTACGATAGTATTAAACCTACCCACACTATTGTTTTCCTTTACTCTTCTTCAGATATTTTACTTACCAGCTCTCTTGGTTAATTTCCCTGTATGGAGTCTTTCCGCTGAATGGATTGTAAATTTTGCATCAGCGTTTTCAATGCTATTTGTCAAAAGGTTTTTTTTGAAGGGAGCAGTCCTTGGATTCCTCATGACAATTATATCCTGGTATTTAGAAGATGAATTATTGAATCAGTTAGGTAGGGCGACGTGGGGTTTCACACTAGGTGTTGTATCTTTCAATTTAAGGAATCAAATCTTAAATTTTCAAATTAGGACATTAGCCATTTTAATTAGTTTAGCTTTTATTCCAATTTACTATTCGATTCAAAGTCTTGGTAGTTTCCAAGCCCTGCTTACCATCTGGCCCTTTTTAGGCACGATAGTAATTCTTGCAAGCGTTGACGTAGGTCCTGTAAAAAAGAGACTTTTCGCTTGGCTAGGTAAGTATTCATATGGATTCTATATTTGGCAGACTCCCATGATTAGCATTCTTAGTATTGTGCTTAAAAAATTCAATTGGTTCATTGAGTCAAGTACGTTGGGGCAGACCCTGATTATCTTGATTTTAGGTATCGTTAGCATCCTATTTGTAACTAAACTATCTCTAAAATTTATTGAGGGCCCCATCAGGAAGTTGGTCTCTATTAGATTCGAAAGTCCTAGTAATTAAGGAATCTTGATAGCTTCTCACAAATCAACGTATGTGTGGAGAGTAAGTAACACCCAAGACTCTGTCATAGGTGAACAAGTGATAGTATTGTACGGTGGCGAATCGAATGAGGATTCTAGTTACTGGCGGAGCTGGCTTTCTGGGCTCCCACTTCACGGAGTTGCTATTACTCGAAGGGCACGAGGTTCTTGTTGCTGACAATTACTTTACTGGATCGCGTAGCAATTTAACTCATTTATTTGATCATGACTCGTTTGAATTGATACGTCACGATGTGACGCTACCCTTATATGTAGAAGTTGATGCAATTGTTAATTTAGCTAGTCCAGCATCCCCCATCCATTATCAGCGAAATCCTGTACAGACTCTGAAAACATCAGTTTTGGGTGCCGTCAATATGCTTGGACTAGCAAAGCGGACCGGTGCTAGAGTTTTGCAAGCTTCAACGAGCGAAGTCTATGGCGATCCAAAGATCTCTCCCCAAGTTGAGAGTTATTGGGGAAATGTTAATCCCATTGGGATTAGGTCCTGCTATGACGAGGGTAAGCGGGCAGCCGAGAGTCTCTTTTTTGATTATCATCGACAGTACAAAATCGACATTAAGATAGCAAGAATTTTTAATACCTACGGCCCAAAAATGGCCATTGATGATGGACGCGTTGTGAGTAATTTTATTAACCAAGCGCTAAAAGGTTATCCAATAAGTATCTATGGCGATGGTAGCCAGACTCGATCATTTTGCTATGTTTCAGATTTAATAGATGGTTTAAATAGATTACTGTTTTCGGGTCCAGATATCCATGGTCCTATCAATATAGGGAATCCATATGAGTTCACAATTTTACAGCTAGCTGAATTGGTAATAGAGCTTACCAATTCCAAATCCAAGATTGTGTTTTCTCCCCTGCCAAGCGATGATCCAAAACAGCGTAAACCTGACATCTCCTTGGCTCGAGAAATCCTTGGCTGGACTCCTTCTATCGAGCTTAGAGAAGGCCTTGAGAAATCAATCCCTTATTTCGCTTCAAAATTAAAATAAAAATCTCAGAATGTACTTTCAAGTTTCAGGAAGACTTGGCAATCAACTATTTCAGTGGGCGTTCGCACACTTCCTTGAATCTCAGTACAAGGATAAGCCAAAGTTCTTTGTTGATAAGTACCACCACAGATTACTTCACCTAAATCCAGAAACATTAGAATTTCCTAATTGTATTCATCATCAAGGGGTCAGAACACTAAATAGTGCAGGACTCTTTCTTAGAGTCTTAGATCGCTATAATGAGAATCGTAAAAGTGCCAGAATATTTGATAGTTGTCGAGTTTTCAGGACTTTGGATAGCTTCACTGTGCCAGTACTGCCTATGAAGAAACCATTCCTTGTAACAGGTTTTTACATAAACAGGTCAATAGTTGAAAAATTTGAAGAGATAATATTTAGTGAATTAATTGAACACCTAAGTGGTGTGCCAACATTTCCAACACTACCCGATTTATATCAAGTAATTCACGTTCGCAGGGGAGACTTTGTAACAAGCGATGCCGGATATGGATTAATTAGCGCTGAGTTTTATAGATTGAATCTAGATTCAAATCTCCCAATAGTCTTGTGCACAGACGCGATTGAAGAGTGTAAGGTCATAATAGATGAGTTTCACCCAGCATGGATTTTGAGTCCACATAATTCGACACCTTGGCAAGCTATTAAAACCATGGCATCAAGCTCGCACGTTGTACTTTCTAATTCGACTCTTGCATGGTGGGGGGGTTTCATCGCAAGTAAAAGAGGAGCTAGCGTGGTGATTCCCAGGCCCTTCTATATTAACGCAGAGGAACTCAATAATGTTTTTGAGTTCAGGCTGTTTTTACCAAAATCAGCAAAATTTGAATTCTAAAAAGCTTTAAACCGAGAACCTGTCCATGATTGAAAGGGTAATTGACTAACAAAACTCTTTCTCGTGCGCCCCATTCTAAATGCTCGCATCTTTGACAGCGCGCAGAAAAAATCATCGATACTAAGATATTGTGGGTTATTCAGAGAGGTCACCTCTTTTGCAAATTTCCGCGAAACCATATAAAAGTGTGCGCCAGGAAGTGAATCAGATTCAATAATACCTTCAGGAGCCAGCAAAGCTTCCCTAACCCTCAATCTATTACCCATCTTTAAGTTCTTAAAAAGTGGAAGCTTTGCTAGGTGAGACAATAATCTAAATCCCTTCTGTTGAAGGTTGGTAACTCTAGATTTGATGTGTGTATCAATTCCTGGCAATAAGAAACCAAATTGAATGAAGTCATAGTTGTAGGTGCTATCTTTTGCAAGTATGGTTTTAAGTCTATCCGGTTTATCTATGTGAAAGTCATCCTCAGTTATAATTGCAAATTCTAAATTGGAATCTAAAAATCTCTTCATTGCATTCATATGCGAGAGCCAAGCAGCCCTAACGCCAAGACTCACATAGTGCTCATCAATGTCCTCTATATTTTCGGCATTGACTGCAGATAAGCGCTCAATTTCTACTCCAAAGGCATCTGCTTCTGACAAGACGGATGCATATCTGGCAGTTTCCTTATTTAGATTTATGACATACCAAGCTATTTTTCTCACAATGACTAAACCATATCAAGCATTAATGGGGATAGCGCTCTTTGAAGTACGGCAATAACTTCAGAAAGATCTGGACGTCTTGTTAAGAGCGGCTCCTGCGCAATCGCTCTCCAAAGTGCAGGTGAAGCATTTACCTCAGCTACTTTTGATATAAAATCCTCTAAAGAATTGAAATTAGCTAGATTAATCAACGACTTTTCATTGAAGCAGCCTTGTGAATCGATACCCCAATAGAGTGGAATGGCCCCGGTCGCCCAAGCTTCAGGTGCTTTCTCAGTAACGTAGCCAGGAAATAAGTCATTTTCAAAAGAAAATACAAATTTATATTGCTGTGACGTTTCGTATTTAAATCTGGCGGCCTGGCTATTTTTATTTCTAGCTATTCCGCCGTAGACATCTACTTTGCCGATCTGAGAGAGAGCTGCTATTGCCTGCATGCGAAAAGGATAGGCCTTGCCTATGAAAGCTACACAGAACTTATCTCGCTCTTCATAATTTGTAGTTCTTTTAGAGAGCATCTGTTCTATTGTTATGGCCTTTCCAAGGTAGGGAGAGACAACAGGCATAATCAAGTCGGAACTGGTTAGCCACCAAAGAGGGAGATAAGCATTCTTCCCGCCATATGAGTGTTGATCAAAGGAGAGATATGCATCCCAATTTCCAAAAGGAGGTCTTTCATTTTCTCCCGTGAAAAATATTGAGAAATCTGAATCTCCACTAGGTTGTTGACTAGTTGAATATTTCTCTCTTGAAAAGTTGATACCCTGCTTCGTATGTGAAGCCAAAAATCGATAGGCCCTAGTTGTCAGATTAGGAATTTCATTTCGTCCATAAACTGATTCAATTTCAATATCGACTCGACCTTTATCTGAGGTTACAATTTCAACCTTTCGATTTATTGCTTTTTCAATTAGTACTGCGAATACTCGCTCACCTTCTGAAACTGGATTAGGCCAGCGGCAGAATCTTAAAGTCACTGGCCTTGCCACTAAAGTTGCCCCCCAATTTCACTTAATCGTTGCTCAATAGCATGCATAAGTAGAACATCTTCTCTTTCTTCAAAAGTTCCCGATTTAACTCGAATGTGAAAATTACTGATCAAGTCTTCAGTTAGTGTTGGAGAGTTTAGTCCCTCATAGTCTGTGATATTTAAGGATGGAAGTTCAATAAATTGAACTCCTAATTTAGAAAACAATTCACCCATAGCTTTATCTTCAATAGTTCCTGGATCAATCCGCCAACGATTTTCGATTATCATGTTAGCTGCACTACGAGATAGCAATCGATTATTTCCTCCAGCAAAATTAGCACCTTCATAGGGTTTGACTCCCGCATAAATATTCTCTTCCGGATTAAACTTAGAGACTAATCGTTGCAGTGCAAAAGGCTTTATCATCGAAGATGTTGTAGTGGAAAATATAAAATCAAAATCTGTCTCCTCAAGGAAGTATTTTAGGAGAGCTAAGAATTTCCATTGGAAATTCAGATAGGAATCAGGAAAGTGGGTATGGAGAACTTCTTCTTCAATTTCTAATAATTCTGATCTACTAATCTTAGGAATATACCAACGAAAGGGGAGTAGCAGGAAGCGATCTAGCCAAGCTAAAGGCATTGCCACCCACCTATTAGTCCATCGAATTTTTTCGTGTAGGCGATCCAATTTCCATCCAAAAGGAGATAGAGGTGTGCCATGAAGGTGAATCACTTTTACACTTTCAGGTAAGGGCCATCGCAGCCAGGTTTTTCTTTGTCCCTCATGGAGAATGTTGATCCAAGGCTCATAGAGTCCGTGCCCGACAACAATCAGAATTTTAGATTTTTTCACTTTTTTCCTTCAAGCTCATCAAATTGACTCCAATCAACGAGTAATTCTGGGTTTTTCAAAACACAAGGTGAATCTAGCCCATGAGGTAGAGATGTTTCGGTAAGAATTGACTTGGCCCTATTCTTTCGATGCAAAGTAACTTCAATGAGTCTTGGGAACTCTATATTTCCGTACTTGAAAGTCCCACAACAATTGTTTGGGTGTGTGTGAACTACATCATAGATTGAGAAGATTTTCTCAAAGAGAGGTTTATAGACTAATTCAAAGGCCCAACGATTTTTCAATGCTTCAAGGAAATGTAACTCAATCACAATGATTCGAAAGGTTTCTAGCAAGTGATCAGGGCACCCAAGAAGAGTTAAATATTCAGATCCTTCAATGTCGATCTGCAGAATCTTATCCTCTGCTTCTAAGCCTGTGGAGGTTACCCAATCACTAAGTGAGATAATTCCATCAGAAGTTGTGGCTGGACCGAGCCATCCCACGGTAAACTCCTGCAAGTTGGAAAGGTTTGCAGGTTTCTTATTTGCCGAATCACAGATGTAAGACTTTATTCCAAAATTGTCGGCTAAATCTTCTTCAAACTGCCAGAGCAAGTCGCTGCCAGGTGAAAAGCAAAACTTTAAATTTTCTAAATCATTGGGTATTAAGTAGCCACCGTCGTTCTCTCCTCCAATTCTAATCAAGTCCCATCCGTTATGTTTAGGTTTGAACTTGAAAAGCAATTCCATAAAAGTAAGATAGGGAGTTAGGCCGAGAGAATGAGAATTACGGGCTAAATTAATCCCAACCAACTCCAAAGAGTTGCGAAGCTTATTTTTCATACGAAGTCCCCTATTTTTTTCTTCCAAAATGGCCACCATAGAGCCTCTAAGGAGTCAGGCCTGAGTTGAGATTTTAATTGCTTTGATACCACCTGATTGACGTTTGACCTTGACCAAGAGTCTATGAAGCAAATGGGAATCCCTAAATCTTTAAGACTTCTGGACCAATCATCTTCAACAACGATTGGGATCGCGCCCCTATAAAGAGCCTCCCAAAATCGGTGGGTATCGACCCCATTTCCCCGAACTGAGGCGACATACTTAAATTCATTCATCAGTCCATTAAAGTCTTGGGGACTTATTCGATTCTTAATAAAGACGGTATGGGGGTCATCGTTATCAAACTCCTGCCGAACATGAAATCGATCAGGATGAGTCAATCCAAATGGACCGATTAGTACCTGATCTCTACGGGTCTGCCAAAGAGGCCCTGCAGTGATAAATCTAGGATTTCCATTAACACCCCATCTAAAATTTTCAATTCCTATAGGAAGGGTAGTGACCAATGGGTGGTCAGAAATATAGGAATTTTGAAGAAATAACTGCTTAACGCTCCTGGGAATGTTTTTGGGAATTTCATGAAAATCAAGGTCATCATTTCCAGCAATCATCACTCTAGCTGTGATGTTTCTCGAGTGTTCCTCTAGGAAAACATCTAATTTACTGCTGGGACAGAAAATAACTCTTGCCTCTCGTAGATCCTTTAGAGAAAATTTGCGAGCTCTAAACCTTGGTGGATACATCGATACATCACTTTGATCTGCAAATAAATCACCACTTAAGAAAGGGGAGCTGTTTTTGCGCCAACGTAAAAAACGTTTTGAATAAACACCTAATACTTTGAGACGCGAAGGCCTGCGTTCTCTCCAGATATTATCGGAATTTGACTCATAGATAAACATGTTTACACATTCATGTTCTATGGACGCAATAACTTTCTTAAGAAGAAGAGAAGAAAGCGAAGCGATATTTTCAACCTTAGTGTTATGCCTGAAGCCACTCCTATATTGGAAAGGCTTATTCCTTGATTTCTGAAGAATAGATAAGCAGTTTCAATTTTTCTCTCAACACCGACCACAAAATTGGAATGATAGATGTAAGGCTTTGCTGGGATCAATCCAGGAAAGAGTGAACGCTTTGCAAAGAGATTTAAGAGATTTCCAACCGGGAATGAACTCTGAGGTAGTTGATATATACCTTCACTCATTCCTGACTCTTTATAATATGCGGTGATAACATCATCATCTCCAATTCGAGGATTTGAAAGCAACATTTTTTGATGGAGAATCGAGCATTCTCTTACGATAGCTAAGCTCTGGGCACTATTTCTAAATGCTACAAAACCCATACAAAGCTGAGGTAAGGATGGTTCGGCTGTAAAATTTTGTATCAAGAGATTAAGTCGAGGATTAGCATCAAAAGATTTTTCTACTAACCGACTTGCATCTCTTATCCAAAAAACATCTAAGTCAGAGTAAATTAGATTTTGCTCAGGATTACTTAAGAGTAATCTCTCGAGGAGCTTCCACTTAAGCTGCACTAAAGAGAAGAATGAGTCTTCATCAAAACTCTGATACTTACCTTCTTTGTTCGCAATACCTAGCTCAAGGGCTTCTGCTGATAAATCTAAGTGACTAATTCTGGAGTCTTTAGGAAGTTCTGAGGTGTCAGCCTCAGATGTATAACCAATGACAAGATTTGAGTTTGATTGTTTCAGTATCGAGCTTATGGACATCAATGGCATTTTTGGGATTCGATTAATCAACAGAAGTGCAACAATTGGACTGCTAGTTTGAGTCAATTGTGAACCTGCATTTCCCATAAGTTACAGAATACAGGCAATTGAATCGAGAATGAATAGAATGAGGCGCTATGGAGCATACTCCTTTGTTGAGCGTTATTACCCCAATAAGTAATATGGCTGGCAAGTTAGCAAGGCTAGAACTCTGGCTATCAATAATACTTAAATCTGACTCAGAGGTTATTTTGATTCACGATATAACAGATGAAATGACAGGCCTAGAACTTGAGAGACTTGTTCAGAAACACAGAGATGGGAATATTCAATTACTTCAGGGTCGTTTCGGAGGGCCAGGAAGCGCGAGAAATGTCGGAATTGAAATGGCAAAAGGTAGATGGATTTCCTTCTGGGATAGCGATGATGAACCAAATGTAAGCAACTTTTTAAAAATGGTGGAGAAGGCCAACTCCACTACCTGTGAAATAATCGTTGGAGGTTTTATTACGAGAAGTGAGAGAACAAATCAAGAGCGTAAAGAAGAATTGTTCTCAAATAATCTAGCTGAGAATTTAGATCGCATCGCCTTTAATCCTGGAATCTGGCGGATGGCTTTTAGACGTTCATTTCTTGGCGGAAATAGATTTCCATCTAGTCGAATGGGGGAAGATCAGCTCTTATTAGCAAACCTTAACTTCTATAATTCAAAGATTGATTTCTATAACGACTCTGTTTACTATTACCATACTGGAAACCCAAATCAATTAACAGCTAATAGCTCTGCTATAAGCGATTTAAAGGAAGTGGCTAAAACTTTCTTGCAAAAAATATCTTTAACGCCAAGGTCAGAATCTACTTATCTAGCTATTATGTTTATGAGGCAATGCTTGACTCTTCTTAAACGTGGCAGTTTTGACGCTCGCCTCCTTTTGATCTGGCTATTACTTAGATACTTCTTCCTGGCTCTGATTGGAAGAGTTAAAGTAGTTTCACCACTCCTTACTATCTTTAAGTCAGTCCAAAAGATTAGATTGGGAGTTAAATGAGGAATCTGACTGCCTCTTTAACTGGTGGCTTAGGAAATCAATTATTCCAGCTAGCTAATGTGATGGCTCTTTCAAATGAGGGAAAAGTTGAGCTAGAGGCCAGTGTTGGAAAGCCCCGTAAAAGCTCTTATGGAGCCCCTGAAATCAGCTCTTTTGATTTGCCTGATGGCATAGAAGTTCTGCCTGAAAGAAAAACTAGTTGGCTCTTAAAAAAGGCTTGTGGTTATACCTTAAGAGTCAATATATCTCCCAGAGGCTTTGAAGCTTCGCAGTTATTTAACTCAATCATTCACTTCTTAACGAGCTTCCTAATCTCACTGCATTTAAGAAGGTTGACCTATGTTAAAGCATGTAGAGGCCTCGGCTACTCTGTATTTAAGCAGAGCAGTCGAAATAGATTCATAATCGGGTATGCCCAGAGTTATAGGAACGCTAGCAAGACAACCGTTAGGGATAAACTCCAAGAGATCAAACCTAGGATTGGCTCTATTGAAATTGAGAGCTATAGGGAACTTGCTCGAAGAGAAAATCCACTCGCCGTGCACATCAGATTAACTGATTATGAGCAAGAAGAGACTTTTGGAATCCCCGATCTCAATTATTATGCAGAATCTTTTAAGTTACTTCAAGAGGAGAGAAGAATTGGCCGCGTCTGGATTTTCACAGATGATCAAGAAAAGGCAAGAGAGCAGCTTCCAAAAGAAATCACAAGTGGCGCTAGATGGATCCCTGAGGTTGCAGGTTCTGCAGCCTGCACCTTAGAGGTAATGAGATTGGCTGAAAACTACATTATCGGAAATTCAACTTTTAGCTGGTGGGCCGCTTTTTTAAGTTATTCTAAAAATCCCATCGTCATTGCCCCACAACCCTGGTTCCGAGGGATGCGGGAGCCTTTAGATTTGATTCCAAATCACTGGGTTAGAGTGCCAGCATGGCGATAAATCTGAAGAGTGTCTTAGGCTTATATTTATGAGCCCTTTGGAGAGAGTAAGAGTCAAATGGCGAAGAACAATTATGGGGCGCTCAATGAAAGTCCTCTCGCGCCAGGATCAACGCAAAATTCTCTTAGTGGTAACAATCCAGATCTTCATGGGATTACTAGACCTAGCGGGAGTCGCTTTAGTTGGAGTTCTGGGAGCGCTGGCGGTAGCTGGAGTGGCAGCTAAAGAGACAGGAAATCGAGTAAATCAAGCGTTAGAGTTCTTAAATTTGGCCGACCAGAGCTTTCAGACTCAAGCAGCAATTATTGGATTGTTAGCTGCGGGGCTATTGATCTCAAGGACTATATTTTCAATAATTTTTACCAGAAGAGTTTTATATTTTCTGAGTCGAAGATCATCTCGCTTTTCTTCTTCTTTGATTTCTAAACTCTTAAATCAATCCTTACTTGAGGTGCAGCAAAGAACTACTCAGGAGACGCTCTATGCCGTAACCAGAGGCGTTGATAGCATCACTCTGGGAGTGATAGGAATCTCGATCACTCTAATCTCTGATTTCTCGCTACTGCTTATTCTCTTTACTGGTTTATTTTTCGTCGATGCAACAATAGCACTAAGCGCCCTCGTAGTTTTTACCCTAATTGGATTAATCCTCTATAGGTTTATGCACAAGTATGCAAGAAGGCTAGGAGTCTCTGAAGCAGAGCTAACTATTGAAGTCAATAGACGGGTAGTAGAAGTTCTGGTCTCATTTAGAGAGTCTGTTGTTCGAAATAGAAGATTTCTATATTCAAAAGAAATTGAAAAGGCAAAGTTTAAATTATCTGACACCCTGGCTGATATTTCATTTTTGCCAAGCATCTCCAAGTATGTGATTGAAACAACGGTCGTGGTAGGAACCTTGGCAGTTAGCGCAGCACAATTTTTAGCTCATGATGCAACTCGAGCAGTAGCAACATTATCGGTATTTATGGCTGCAGTTACTCGAATTGCACCAGCGGTCATGCGAATACAACAAGGTTCGATTGGAATTAGACAGAGCTTAGGTTCTGCGCAGCCAACTCTTGATTTAATTGAGTCATTAGATCTCAAGAGAGAGTTAGAAGATTCGGCTAGTAAATTAGATTTTGAGCATAGAGGATTCTCTCCCACTATCGAAATAAAGAATCTGACTTTCTCTTACCCCACAAGTTTAAGCCCGGTATTAAATGCAATTAATTTAGATGTAGAAAAGGGTGAGTTTGTTGCAATAGTTGGAAGTTCGGGAGCTGGAAAGACCACCTTGGTCGATGTGCTTCTGGGGGTTCTAAATCCGAATTCTGGCTCTATTTCTATCTCAAATGTGAGCCCACTAGATGCCTTCAAGGGGTGGCCGGGGGCGGTCTCCTACGTTCCTCAAGATGTCATGATCTTTGATGGAAGTATCAGAAGCAACGTTGCTGTGGGATTTCCGGACTTAAGTAAAAGTGATGACTTAATCTGGCAAGCATTAGATGTGGCTCAATTGAGTGAATTTGTAAAGAGACTTCCAGATGGACTTGATAATCAAGTTGGGGAGCGTGGCACAAAGCTAAGTGGTGGGCAGAGACAGAGATTAGGTATCGCCCGAGCTATGTACACCAAACCAAAGTTATTGGTATTAGATGAGGCCACTAGCTCACTTGATGGCCAGACCGAATCGGATATTTCAGATTCAATCCAGCTTCTCAAAGGAAATGTAACTGTCTTAATGATTGCCCATCGCCTCTCTACAGTGCGAAGTGCAAGCAGGGTTATCTATATGGAAGGTGGAAATATAAAGGCATCAGGAAATTTCGAAGAGGTACGTAGACAAGTTCCTGAATTTGACCGTCAATCAAATCTCATGGGGTTGTAATGAAATCAAGAATTATCTCTTTGCTATCTACTATCACCCCAGCAATAATCAAAGTCTTGAGTAGACCTCTGCGAATGTTTTTAAGGTTTCGAGTCCGCCTAATTGCAAATTTCTTCCCAAAATACTTTGGATTATATGATCTAGATAGGAAGTTAGAGAAATATCTTGACTATGAGAAAGGTTATTTTGTTGAGCTAGGGGCAAATAATGGTGTCAGCCAAAGCAATACGAAATACTTTGAACTCTTCAAAAAGTGGAGTGGCGTCCTTATTGAGGCAGAATCTAACAATTTTCGCCTCTGTAGGAGATACAGGGCAAGAAGGGCCAAGGTATATAACGCCGCCTGTGTATCTTTTGCCTACCCCAAAGATAAAGTTGAAATGATCTTCTCTAACTTAATGAGCATCGCTCTTGAAGGAGAGTCAGATATCTCAAATCGAGAGGGCCATGCTCAAGGGGGCGTCCAATTTCTGGATAAGGGAGAAGTGCTTCATAAATTTTTTGCACCAGCAAGAACTCTAAACTCCATACTCTTAGAATCTGATAGCCCGAACAGGATCGATTTACTCTCTAGACGTAGAAGGGGCGGAGCTGGAGGTTTTAAAAGGCATCGACCATCAACTCTTCCGCTTTAAATACATGCTGATAGAGGTTCGGGATTTGCAGCGCATGGAAGCTTTTCTCAAGGAGCGAGGGTATTTCTTAGTAGAGCAGCTCTCAGGCCATGATTACTTGTTTGCAGATTCAAGGTAGGGCGATGGGAAAATCTTGGAACTATTCTCACTTCTCAGCCTATTTGTCCGTTTTGTCCATTATCCACGACAAATTACGCTCCATTTCGTGGAGGTGAGTAGAGGCGGCGACGGTCGACTCTGTAGTACAAACCGGTATAGAAATAAGGGGCTCTTTAAGTGTCGCTACGCAAGAAATCTGTCTCCGCAGGTCTGAAAGTCTGGACCGTCGCGGAGCTTGGTGCTTTCTACACAGAGCACCGTAGTGAACTCGTTGCCCATGCCTCTCGTATCCTAAGAGACAGCGCCAAAGCCGAAGAGGTAATCCAAGATGCCCTGATCAAGATCATGCTCGCCGCCCCTGAGCTTGAATCAACTGATCACGCACTTGGCTATATGCATAGAACAATAGAGAACCTCTGTATCGATATCTTCCGTATCGAGGGTCGTCGTCCAAACCTTGTACTTCTTGATGACTCCTCAGCAGAGCTTGAGTCAACTTGGGTCGATAACAAAGACCATGTCGATGTAATTGCTGCTGCAGATGATGCTGCAATTGTTAGACAAGCACTTGCAATGCTCTCACCTGCAGAGCGAGCAGCTCTTGTGATGTGGGAGATGGAAGGAAGATCAACTGCAGAGATCGCTGCAGAGCTTGGTATTAAAGAATCTGCTGTTAGACATACCGTCTCAAGAGCAAGAGCATCTCTGCGCAAGGTTATGAGCGAGCTAATTGTTGATAAAGAGCGCGGTTTAACAGCTCTTGATATGCTCTCAACAACATACAAGAAAGCAGCGCAGATCGCTAAGAAATCAAGTAAAGCTGCACTCTCTCTAATTTTAGTTTTCTTTGCCTTCCTTGGATTTAATGCAATGCCAACAGATAGCGAGCTTCCTGTTGTAACGCTTCAGGAAAATAACACTTCAACAGAAGTTGAAGTAGTAGATGCTCCCGCTGTTGAAGCATCAGCAACTCCAGTTATGACTCCCGCTGCAATTGCTAAAGCGCAGGCTGCAGTTGAAAATGCCAAGGCAACTAGCTTTAGCTTTACCGGCCTTGATAAAGCTGGAATCCCAACTGGATTTACCGTTACTGACTCATCTGGAGAGCTAGGTTCTCTGTATATAACTAACCGTCCTCCAGTTCTCTCAGAGACCGAGCTCAGCCTCTCCCAGGTCGCTAAGACTGATACTGGGGCAGCTAACATCTTTATCTCCCAGCAGCTGGTTAGTGACTCCCAGGGCTTTAGCTACCTACCCTCAATCTCCTATGGCAAGAATGGAGCCTGGATCCCCCTAGTAACCAAGCTCACCTACCTAAATTCTGAGCGTATGCTCAGCGGGGATTACCTCGTCACAGCCATTATTAAAGTAGAATCTGAGGTTGAAACCCCAGTTGTGATCCCAGCGAGTGCTCAAGGCCGGGATCTTCTAGTAGCTCCAAAGCAGGTCATCACTCGCTTGGTGCTCAACCCAGGGAAAACCCAAATTTTATCTCAAGCAGTTTATGTAGTTGAAAAGGGAGTGAAGTAATGAACTCCCGTTTTAAGTTTCTCCGCCGCGTCC
>Ga0194116_10002625_pt1 | contig 22924 bp, 21 predicted proteins | sample TA2MahsurfametaG_4_FD_148617 | JGI IMG/M metagenome (GOLD analysis project Ga0194116, IMG submission 148617) | Freshwater microbial communities from Lake Tanganyika, Tanzania - TA2015008 Mahale S9 surface | ecosystem: Environmental > Aquatic > Freshwater > Lake | place: Tanzania: Lake...
ATTTTCTTTTTGACGATTAAAAATATTTTCGGGAGTTAGAGGAATATTATTTGCTAAAAGATTCTTCTGAACTTCATTAACGTCAAGGTTTGCCAAAATTGCATAGGCTAACATTTCTTTATCATTGTATCTACCCATTACCTCTTCAGTAAATACCCCATCTGGTGTAGTTTCCATTCTATTTAAAGCTCGGTATGCTGCCATGTAATTATTCACTGCCGTTAATGAAGATTTAGTTTCATCATCTATAATTACTTTAGCATCTCTTTTTCGTTGCAGTCTTGCATTGCGATCATTAACATTTTCATTTAGTGGAACTATAGAGTTATTTAGATATTGATTTACTGCATCTTGATACCTCTGAGTTGGTACTGTGTCTTGATGTACTAAAGCAGTTGCGGCAGGATTTCTACCAATATTTGGGATATTGGTTTGCATAAATTTTATTACCAATCGTTTAGCTATATCTATAGCTATTTGACCATCTAAAATACCATAATCAGCTCTTAATCTTTCCAATGCAGCAACTATTGTAATATCTTTTGGACCTTGATGTCCAACACCAATTCCTTGTTGTCCTCCATCAAGTGCAACATCCCCAGCAACACCATTAAACCCTATTATCAAACTTGCAGTCTTCTTATATCTTTCCTTTGTTACTATATCTAAATCACCCCTTGTATCTATTAAATTTTGAATTGTAAGAATATCTGCACCAGGGTTTGTATTTATAATGTTCGCTACATCATCATATTGAACCTGTCTTATCACGTATAGATTGTTATCATCATTAGTCTCAAGACCTGATGCAAACATCATTATATCATACAATGATTGTTGTTCTCTAGCTGCCTCAACTTGAGCTTCTACTCTAGCTGCCTCAACTTGAGCTTCTACTATGTTTTTTGTTTTTTCTTCTATAAGAGAAATAACCGAAGTATTTTTATTGTCTTCACTAGATATTAAAATACCTTGTGTTCCATCAATTTTTATTTGAAATGCATCTGACCCGCTTGTAGATAAAATTATATCTTTTTTACCGTTCAGTATTTGTGGTATTTCTTGCATTTGTATGTAATCTTGTCTTGTTATCTCCTTTCCACCTTTACTTTCTTCAATTGAAGTTACTATAATTACTGCATCGTCATAATTCATATTTTTCAATTGTTCAAAAGAAAAAGGACTTTCTTTTGTACCAGAACCAGTGTAATCAACATCTGCACTACTCACATAATAAATATTTTTTATCTCTTTACCATTCATATAAAAATTATTTCTAACAGTAGGTTCTACGTTTCTCTCAGTTACAATATCAACATCTCTAATGATGGTTTCCATCATTCTATGATTTAAACTATTTGGCTTCTTTTTATGTAAGTTTTTCTTATCATTAAATATAACCTTCAAACCAAGTCCCAATGAATTTTGCCGTTTTCTAACCTTATCAAATTGTGTCTCTGCACTGATATGAAACTTATATCTATTATCTCCTAGCAAAGTTTCTCCAATATCTTGTTCAAGTCTAAACCGTGTACCTTTTATTGATTTTACGTTCTTCCCTGTAAAGCTATATCTCGCCACATATATTTTTGTACCAAATTTCTCGTTAAGAGAATCTGAAAAACTAAATATTGGAGTTCCAACCTCTATATCATAACCTCTTAATGAAGATTCATATGTATGCCCCCCAGATAATGCAAAAATTGATGTACCAGCAATGACAACTTTTTTACTATTATGATTTATTTTTTTTCTTTTATTTTGAGGAATATAAATATTCGCTCTTGCATCAAGATATTTACTTAAAACTTCAATACCAGCGGTAAGACCATTTACTGATAAAAAATTACCTGTATGTCTATGATCAAAATAAGCATATGTACCAAATATTGCCTTATCATTACAATTATATCTATATGCTAAACCTAAATTTACCTCTTTACTACGCTTGTTATCCAATTTTAATTTTAGATCAAAAATAGGAACATGGTTCTCTTTTGTAAAGAAAGGTTGCATATAATTAAATTCAGCAATCTTTCTACTTCTGCTTAGCTTTGTAACCAGCTCTGCACTTGGATTATAAATATATCCTTGTTGTTCATCCCCTTTGACCACTAAGGAAATAAAAAAAGTAGATATTATAATACCACTTCTTAAATGTAGTTTAGTTGATGATAATGAATTTTTTATAAACATCTTTAAAAATAGCTTAAGAGTAGAACCTTTCTAGCATATGTTTCTATCTCATTGAAACAAAGGTTCTGTTCCGTGATAGTACAGAACCTTATTAACATAAAAATTAATGAGAACCATCTTCTTGAATGATAGAAAAAGCCGACTCTTCTCCACTCATACTAATTAAAACTGAATGGGTAGTATGAACATTATTAATATCAAAATTATTAATAACTGCTAAAGGATTTTGTACTTGGTTTTCTTGTACATTATGAATAGGACTTAAATTATTTAATAATTCTGAAATGTCCAAGGATTCGTCTTTTTCAATAGGGTCTTTCATCAGTTCACTTAAGTATTTTGAAAGTTCTTTCATTTGCTCTACGTTACCATTTTCAATACTTTCTTCAACTTTAAAATGGATTACGCTTAATTCAAGTTTTAACGTTTCATCATGTTTACTTAAATTTTGGAAAGCTAATAATTTCTCTTGTAACTCATTAATAACACGTGCACCTGCCAGTTCTTTTTCTTTTAATTCATTAACAACTTGCTTCTGTTTAGCTATTTCACGAGCGTCCTCTAATGCTTTATCTTTGAATTCTAATTGTTTCATTAAAGATTCAATTTGTAATTTGTAAGCCTCTTTTTCTTTTAAACCGATATTATCTTGTAGTTCATTAATAACTTGATTTTTAATAAAACTTCTATCATTTTTATCAGCTATTTCCGATTCTTTCTGAATTAATAATTTCTCTTTTTGTTCAGTTATTAGTTCTTTTTCTAAGTTTTGAAGCCTTAAATCAACAACCTCATTTTCTTTTAAATGAACTTCTTTCACTAATCCGTCAATAATTTGATTTTTCATATGGCTTTTGTTAGATACTGCCAATTCTTGTTGAGCAAGTAACTCCTCTTTCTCGATTTTACTTTGCTCAATTAGTGCTTTTAATTCTTCTATCCTTTGTTCCTTATCACTTAGAAGCTTATCTTTATTAGATAATAACTGTTCTTTTTTAATATTCTCTTCTTGCAACCTTTTTGTATTTTCTAACTCCTTAGCTTGTTTTTCCTTTAAAGCTAATAATTCTTTATTCTCTTTCTCTTTTTGAGCTAATAGTTCTCCCGTTTCTAATTCTTTAGCGAAAAGTAATTGGTCTTTATTTTTAGTTTCAATTTCTTTAATACTAAGCAGTTCCTTAAATTTAGCTATTTCCTGTTCCTTATCGCTTAGAAGTTTATCTTTACTACCTAATAACTCTTCTTTCTTCAGGTTCTCTTCTTCTAACTTTTTAGTATTTTCTAGCTCCTTAGCTTGTTTCTTTAAGTTCTCTTCCTTTATCCTCGCTGCTTTTTCTTTTAACCCCGGTAAATGACTTTTTATACTCTCAAAATTATTAGTATCTATAACTTTCTTACCATACCAACTAGAATCCCACTCCGAAAATGGTTTATTATAACCTGAACCTTTAGCTGCTGGATACACTTGAGGCATAATCTCAAGTAATTCTTTCTTTAAAACTTCATTCTGAACTTTCTCTAACCCTATAATTTCTTTATCCTTTTGTACTAAAAGATTATCCTTGCTTCGTACTTCAGCAGTTTTCTGGTTTATAACACTTTCTTTCTGTTTGACTTCTTGGTCTAAATTATTTAATCCATTTACTAAAATCTGGACATTGTTATTTATCTCTTTACCAAGAACACTTTGTTTGGGTAGGTTTTTTAAAATATTATTTAACTTATTAATAGCGTGTCTTTCTGTATCTTTCATATACGTTTTATAATGAATAATTATTTACTTAAAATTGTATATAAAGATCATAATATAAAGAAATTAGAAATATATTAACTAAATAGAAATAATTCTTGTAGTGTAGCTAAAAAACCATATTTGTAATATTTTACAATTTATATTTAAATCCAACACTAATTGAAGAAGACATTAAACTTAAATCAAACAATTTTCTAGTAACAACCCTTTCACCGCCAATTTCTTTAGCATTACAAAAAGTTTGATCATTTCCTTTTTTCATTTTAAATTTTTTTGTTTCTAGATTAATTTTAAAATCTAGGCTATCACTGTACTTATATAAAAAGTCTATATCAAAACCTAAACCTGTTCCTTTTGCACTCTGTTTAAGACTAGGGTTTTGTTTTAAATCATCCCGAAACAACCAATAACCTTTACCGACATACTTAAAAGAATAGAATTTTATTGTTGGTATAATTGACCACCTATCATTTAATTGAGTATTAACCGATAAACCAAGCCATGGAGATTTTGTCTTAAAATAATATTTTTGACCCATTTGATAAAAAGGATATAATAATTCATTTTGATTCCAAGCTAATTGACGAACACCATAATTTTTATTTCGATAATCCGAATAATCATAACCAACATAAAAAGTTAGTAAATTATTTTTGAATAAATTTAGCGAATAACCAATAGCCCCTGATAAGTCAAAAACATTACCTTTAACTGATGATTGAGTTTTTGATTCTAATAAACTTTCATATTTATCAGAAATCCAGTCTAAATCCCAAGATTTACTTTGACTTTTTAAAATATAACCATATTTAACCTGACCTAAAAAAGTAAATTGATTTGATTTAGGCTCTATTTCAAATTTAATAGACGGCTGTATAATATAATTTTTCCAAATAAGTTCAGATAATTTTTTATTTATGAACTTATTATCAGGGATAGCATACTTAAAAACATCGTATCTATAAGCTACAGAGGGAGTGACGATGAAATTGATAGTTTTTTCCTCCTTTGAATAACTATCTGCCCAAGTTGTATTAGCTATGAGTAAAGCTATAAAAAACAATAAGTTTTTTTTCATGTAGCAACTAACAATTTTATTATAAGTCTCCTTTAAATGATTTATTTAAAGGAGTGATGTAAATGTACCTCAATAGGACTAAAAAATCAATATTTGATTAGAATGTATTATATAGTAAAATTAAAAAGTGTTTTAAATAAAGATCAATAAATTATATTAATTCTTAGTTATGAATTATTCAGAGCCTTGTCAATATTCAACCAGATTAATAGAAAAACTAAAGTCTGTAGATACTAAAAACGTACTGGACTTTGATTTAATCAATAAGGCTATTTACTGGGCCAAGAAGTACCACGGTGACCAGAAAAGAAAATCAGGCGATGCGTATTATACACACCCCTTAGAGGTAGCTTATATGGTTTCTGATTATAAGCTAGAAACCGATGTAATAGTAGCTAGTATATTGCACGATATTATCGAGGATACCGAAGTTACGGCAGGAATGATTGTTGATAATTTTAGTTGGCGAATAGCTGAAATAGTTGATAGGCTTACTCGTGATAGACCTGATGGTAGTAAGTTAAATATAGAACAGATATTGAATAATATTTATCAATTAAAAGATATAGAAGCTTTAATAGTAAAATTATTTGATAGGTTACATAATGTAAAAACTCTTGGTTATCAAAGTGAGGCTAAAAGGGAGCACACCATTTTTGAAACAATAAATCAATTTATTATTCCTGCTATTTACTATGGCTATAATGATGTTGAAAAGGAATTATGGCGAATTTATTGTTATCATAAAAATTTAAACTATAATTTACTAACTTTTGTAGATAAGTCATTTAATAACAAATCTCTTGCTGTTCTTTCTCAAGTTTACAAAAATGTAAAATTCCCCATGTAAATGTTATTATTACAGGTACTAAAATTATTAATGTACCAAAATTACCAAACCTATTGATTATATATATCATACCGAAAGATGTAATGACATGCATAACTGCTCGAGATAGGGCATAGGTAAAGCTGCAACATTTAAATCTTTGAAAAACAGGAAAACATTTATAAAAAATGGCACTTGCAGGTATAGAACTGAGAGAAAAAATTACAATAAAAAATTGAATTAATAAAATATGCAGTACCTCTGAATGGGAATTTAATAATACAGGTAAAAAACACGAAAAAACTGTAAAAATTAATATTTTAGTTTTTACAATTTTCATTGGGTGAATTTTCAAGCTTAAAAAAGCTAATACAAAATAGCTTAGAGTATGTACTATAGAGACAATAAAATTTTGTTGAATGACATCTGAAGGGGTGAAGTTATAAAATTCTCTTAAAATATTACCACAATGAATATAGCATAAATAAAAGCATACAGGCCATGAACAACCTATAAAAAATAAAGCAAAAAAAGTTTTAGGATTAGTTTTTTCCTGTATTAACGTGTGGGAAAAATCTATTGAGGTGTTAGTACTTGATTTTATAAGGTCAAAGTTCCTTTTGAGTCTTTGTTTAGCATCAACAAAATCACGAGTTTCTCTTAAACTAGACCTGGCAATTGTGCCTATTAAAGCAATTATAGCACCAGCCCAAAAAGCATATCGCCAATTAAAAGTATACTGTGTTACAAATGTAGCTACTGCGAGTGCCAGCATTCCTCCTGTAGTAGCCAAGGTAGGAATAATAGAAACATAAAAATATCTATAAGGTTTTTGAATAGTTTCCGCTACGTATAGTTCAGCACCAATTACTTCACCCATGGAAGACAAACCTTGGATTATTCTACATAAAGTTATAATTACAGAAGCGGTAATTCCGATCTCAGCATAAGTTGGAGATATTGCCATAATAATACAGGAAATAGCCATCATGATTGTTGTGATAACTACAGTAACTCTTCGACCCATAGTATCACCTATATAACCAAATATTAGTGCTCCAAATGGCCTAAATACAAAAGTGGAGCAAAAAGCAAACGCTGATAACAAGGAAGCTGTAAAAGGGTCTGTTCTTGGAAAAAATAACTCATTTAGAAGTACTGCCATATGAACGTAGAGCATTAAATCAAAGTATTCCAACATCGTACCTATAGACAATAAACCTACTGCCTGTTTCTGTTCTTTTGTAAGACTTCGCTGCCTTTCTATTATCAAAATATAACCATACTTAAATTGCTTAATAAATTACTAAAACAAATTAAATTTAGTTATAAAAATGATTTTTACTAAAATTATAAACTTTTGACTTATAACAGTGCTTTTTAAACCACTAATTAAAATTAATAAGCTTATTTATAGCTTGTTCAAGTACTGGCTTTGTATAGAGCATAAGTACTATATATATAAAATATATGTTGCCACTTAACTACGTCCTGACAAATATACTGCTTAAGTACATATAGACTATAATAGAAGCTATAAACGCTTAACATTATTAAATTTTAGCTGTTTATTAGCTTATTGTATTGCTCTTCCGATATTACGAACACAGTGTTTTCCCTATACTGAATAGCCTGTGCCTTAAGTAACGCATTATTTACAATAATATCAAGAAATAATCTTGCGTCGTTGCTTGGTAATTCTTGAAGAGTGTGAAGTTCAAAATCGTATCTGTATTTTATCATATTAACCTCTTATTATGTTCTTATCATCAAAATCCTCAATCTTAAGTGGTAACCCTAAATTCTTCCCCACTTTTCGAATTGGAACAACTAGAGCCATTGCCTCAAAATGTTTTACCCACGGAGAGTCAGGCTTATAAGACCCCGGTGAACATTCCATACTCTCGTTAATCTCATCCCTAAAACACACCTTGATTTGAGCCTCGCCCGACTTAAGCTTTACCACTCCGTAAGTAGCAATCAGATTATCTTTGTGCTGCTTCTCTTTAGAGGGAATATGCTTAATATTAGGATTCATTCCAAGTTCATACTCAAAGAAATCGTCCTTATATACCCCGTAAGAGTAAACGTTAGAAACAAGAGGATTATTAAGGAGCAGCTTAAGCCACCCTCTATAACCTATCTGCAAATCAATGTTTGACTTATAAGGAATAAGCCAAGCTTGTCCAAGTGAAGAGGCAGGGTCTAATCCGTATTCACAGCATTTATAAAAGGCATTTACTATCGATAACTGACTACACGCTCTTAGTTTGTCATTCGTGTTGATTTCCCACGCAAATGACCTAGCCAGCTTCTCAAATAGTAAGCTGTTGTTATTTAGAAACGGCAGTAGCTTATCTTTTCTTGCGCTACAGAGTTCATATATTCCGTCTTTCGGCTTCGGCACTATTGTTGCAACTTTATCCTGCTCTATAACCTCCATAGACGCTTCTTGAGCATTTAAGTCGGTATTTAAGCTACGATTATCTATGTTTGTATTATTTAGCTCCCTATGGGCTTTATTTTCGTTTTGCGAGTTTTCTACTTCATAAACCGACATCGCCGTTTGATATAATTCTTCGTTATGTTGATTTCTTGCATGTATTGCTCCGTTCATTTCATCCTCCTATAATTTGCAGAATTCTATATGTATTATCGTTTGAGTATTCCCTATAAAGTTCAGGCATAGCTTCCTTTAATGCTCCCGTATCAAGCCTACTCATCGTTCTCTCCTTTAAGGCTACTTTGCAGAAACCGCTATCTAGAACAGACGCATCACCCATAAAATTTTGAATTTCAATTTTTAGCTTCTCTTCCTGCTTCTCAAGTTCTCTGCGTCTCAATGAGGTTTCTTGCCATATGTTAACCTTTTCTCTTATAGCGCTATCGGCTTTGATTGTTTTGGCAGTTTCTAACTTAGGATAAACTTCTTGCAATTCCGCAGGATTAGAAGGAGCAGGAGGAATACCTGCTACAATGTGATTGTTCCAGAAATCTATCACCGCTTGCCGAATACGAGCCTCATATTCCAAGTCCCGCCAGTAAGTAAAACACGCATATTGCCAATTACTGAACAATACGGGAACGTCTACCCTTTCGGCATTTGTAAGCATGGCGTAATATGCAACCTGTGTTCTGTAATATTCCGGTATTCCCTCTTCCCATTTGGCAATCGGGCATTTGGTGGACTTAGCCTCAACGATTACATTTTCACCGACAACTTTGGCGTCAACATTACCCCGCATAAACGGATACTTGGGGTCAATAACAGGCGGTAGGTTAGTTTCAAGAGAGCAACTATTAACCTCGCAGTATTCCTGCAATATATACTTCTCAACTCTAACACCTCGTTTTAAATCTTCGCTTTCCTCCTCATAAATAACGGCAGGGTTCATCTTGTCTCTGTAAACATCTAAAGGCGTACACCATGGAGACAACCCCATGATAGGGGCAATATCGCTTCCCCCTATTCCAAGCTTGCGATCAAGCAAAAAAGTTTCTCTATTACTCATTTGCCGCCCTCCATTCTACGTTCTTCAATATCACTCCTTCTTTGCACGTTCCTTCAATGTCGGCAGTAAGGCTTACCTTATCATAAGCATTCAATTCCCCGATCATGTCGGGGTAATCGTTACACTTAACTAAAAGTGCCTGCTCAGTAATAAAAACATAGTGAGGTTTGTGTTTAATCGCTACGTAATGACTAAATATTGCATTGAACTTCTGCTTTCCCTTTATTTCTTTATTGGAAGTAGTCATAACTATACCCTCACGGAAGAATAGTAATCGCTACGCATAGCCCTAGTTTCTCCCCAGTACCTTGATCTAGCTTCCTCTAGCTCTTGTTCTAACGCCACAGGATCATAAACCTTAATGTCCCAAGAAATGTCCCATCTCTTTGCTTCATCAAGTAAAAACTCGTACCGGTCAATCTTTCTACTTAACTGGTGGTAATCCACGCTGTTTGCATCAAAATGAATGTTATATTTTCTTGCTCTTCTTGTTTGTTGCTTGATAAAAGTTTGTTTGAAATGAGCCCTTGCTTCTTCTATTTGCTCGTTTAACGATTTACTTCTTGCTCTCTCGCCGATCCGTGCAAAAGTTTCTTTAGCTGACTGTGATAGCTCTACGCTCTCAGCTTTAGCTTCATGAAAACTAGGTGTTTCCGTGATATTATTAGTTTGTGCTGTGTTAATTGGTTTGTCTGATAGTTGGATTGCTTCTTTTAGAGCTACCAGCTTCTTTGAAAAAGCTTCTTTAGCACGAGCAACGCTGATGTCTTCTAGACTTGACGTGCTACTAAATACGGAATTGATATTGGTGTGATTTTTTGCCCCAAAGATTGTATCTTTACTTAAGGCGGAATTGTTGCTATTATGCATATAATTCTCCTGTTAAAGGTTGAGTTGATGAATTAATGAGGATATTTAAGGCTTCGAAATCTAAATATCCTCAGTCGCAAGATATAGAAACGCTTGAAGTTCGTTGCTTCAGGCGTTTTTTTATGCCTTGCTTATCAGTTAATATATACTGGAGGTTTTATTTTGTCAAATTATTTTTGCATAATTTTTTCATTTTTTATGCAAAAATAATTTTTTTAGATGATTTTTTTCTATCTCTTCTAGCTTATTTTTATTTAATTTAAACAAATTGAGTGAGTTAGAATTTGAGTCTTGAAATTCTAATACTTTTTCTTTTTTGAAAGTGTCAATGCATCTATATACAGAAGCTCTAGACATAACGCTAAGTTGACTTAGCTCAAGTACAGTTGCTTTTATCACGTAGTCTTCCTCTAATTCAACTAAAGCTCGCAATAGTCTTCGTTGAGCCTTGGTATAAAAACTGTACTTTTCAATTGCTTCTATTAGAAATTTTTTATTCTTCATAATATTACTAATGAACTAGAAAGAATTTTGAGAAAATAATTTGACATTGTATAGCGTAAAGAGTTATTAGTAAAGATGGGAAAATAATAAGCAGAGAGGTCTGTTATGTAAACTTATTTTTTAGGACAAACTAGCATCAAGAGAAATTTTAAATCTTGGCAGAGGCTAAATTTCTCAAGCATCGGATGTATCGAGTGATACGTCAACCGTGCTTTTTTAACTAACAAAAACTAAACCAGCAACGATTGATCTTAGAATAGTAGAGTATTATCTATTCGTCAAGCCCTTTATTTTTGTTTAGTTGAATATTGCTTTAATTTAAATTAACTAATACAAAAAATGTCTAATGTAGCATTACGAACAGGGCAGAAAGCTCAAATTAACCAAGACCAGCTAGGCAAACTCTACTCATTTAAAAAAGAAAAAGCCCGTTATCGTAAAAGTTATATTGATTGGGATAAGATTAAGAGAGCTAATCAAAATAACTTCTGCCGAGAAAAAGCTAAAAACCTTAGTAAAGATGCTAAGGCTATTCTAGCACCCGTCATACAAAAACTAGAAAAAGGCGAGCGTGTTATTCTAAATCATAAGTATATTTCTACTATTACGGGGTGTGAAAGAGGACAAAATCGAAACATTATAAAGCAACTAGAATCCGTCCTAGATATTACTTACCATAATTCTATTACTGTTGATGGTAAAAAGCATCGCTATAGTTACGAATTTGCGTATTACAAACAGGAAATAGTACCTCAAGAAGAGAATTCTATCGCACAATTTATTGAGCGAGAAGAATTCTTAAACACTAGCTATCAAGCCAGTTTTGATACGTCTATAGAAAATAAAGATATTGAATATATTAGATCTAACGTGCATGCGCACGAATCTAATTTTTTGCAAAATGTTCAAGAAATTAACCTAAAGGAAAATACAGAGCCTCAAATAGTAAAACTTCAAAAAGAGCCTGCTAAGCTAAGAACTAGACCTGTTAACGAGAGAAAGAAACGAACTAACGCCGAGCGTAAGGCAAGAATTTATCATTTTAACCAGTACAAAGAACCTCAAGACCTAAAACACCATTACCCGTTAACCAAGGAAGATAGTGCTAAGTTACAAAGCCTATCAGGACGAGACTTTAGCCTAAATGCGATGAACGAAATACTCCTAGACATGTCAAAACGACTGGATAACAGGTTTTGCTCTAAAGCTCAATTTATAGTGTATTTCGGCACATGTTTAAAATACGAGAAGCGGGATGCTGTGCAAACAGGTAATAATAACTTCCGCATAAAAGCTAATACCATTGATGAGGAAGCTCCAAAAAAACCTAAGATATTCGTAGAAACGGAGCTAAAAGCCTATGATCTAGAGAATAGAACGACTGATGGTTTTCAAAGGCTATCGCCCCTTGGAATACTGGATAAATTGAAATTTGATTTAGTAGATTAATTTACCACATTAACAATAATTATGAATATGACCGAGATTTTTTTAACTTCAAAATTTAATAATAGGATGCTATACGGATATAAGAATATAAATATTAACCACATAATAAAAAAAGCAATTCTAACATTAACGACTTTAATTGTAAGTAATACGGCTCTAGCTGCTAGCCCTGTTAAAACCGTAGAAACTGAGCAAACTCGCAATTTCATCGTTACTCCTTCTGTAGCTTATAGATATGATGTTTTTAAGTGGTCTACTTCTTTTTATCCACTTTCTCAAAAAAAAGAATCAGAACTCATTTGGAAAAATCATATTGTTCAACCTAGTATTAAAATTGAAACTGAACCTAAAGCCAATGGAGTTACTTTGTTAGGAGAGGGTAAGTACGGATATATTTTAAAAAGTTTAAGTAATTCTTGGGATTTGGATTGGTTTAACACCAAAGAAAAGTCAGAGCCGTACTCAAAAACTCAATCAGCAGTAAAAGGTAATATCCTTGATTTATCAGGAGCCATCGGTTATTCGATAAATTTATTTAGTAATAATCTATTAACTTTTTATCTTGGTTATGATTATACCGATTATAGAATTAAAGATTATGGTTGTCGTCAATTAGCTTATAATCAAAATAGATTATTATATCCTTTTAATCAACTTATTGAAAAATATAATTTTAAGACAAAATCTCCATGGCTTGGCTTATCGGTAAATGCTCTTTTAAATGATAAGTTTTCAATTATTCCAACAATAAAATTTTATTCTTTTAAATATACTGGCAAAGGTTATTGGTTACAGCGTAATGATTTACAACAAAATCCTAGCTTTAAGGATACTGCTAGAGGTAGAGGTTTAGGGTTTGATGTAGATTTTATATACAAATATTCTGATAACTTAGATTTTAAAGTCAATTTAGCAACTAAAAAATTTAAAATGAAAAATGGCCAATTTAAAACGTTTTACAATACCAAAAATATTGGTGTTGGTAAATTATATGACTTAAGCCTTTTATCTTCATCTATCAGCGCAGGTTTTAAATATCAATTATAAAAAAAAGAGGTAAAACATGAAAAGTAGTACAAAAACAATTCTGGATCAATTAAATAATATTTTTAATCAACCAATAGATCGTTTTGGTTTAGATACAAAAGAAAAATTAACAACTATAACTCATGATTTTAATGAACTAGACCAAGAAATTAAACAAAAAGAGCAGTTATTAGTACAGAAAGATGGTGTTATTAACCAGAAAACTGCTGAAGTACGAAGCAAGGATAGTCTTTTAGTACAAAAGGAAAGAGAAGAATTCATTGAGGTTTTACAAAAGCTAGATTATTCATACACCGATCATATTGGCGATTGGCCGAATAATGATTATAAAGACGCTGTAATTAATGGTAATCTTAAATTGATCAGTGATTCTTTACCTACTTTAAAGCAAATGCTTTTAACAAAAGAGTTTATTAACGTTTTAAATAAAATAAATCCTGAAATCTATAAAACCGATATTGTGAGTTTAAATTCCAATCAATTTTCATCTGCCGTTAGTAATTGGCCTGATAATATTTATAAAAAAGCCATAATAGAAAATAATGTTGAGGGTATTAAACTCATTATTGATTCTTTACCTACTTTAAAAGGACGATACTTACTAAAGAATGAATTTATTGCAGTTTTACATAAACTATATCCTGAATTGTATCCTCAAAATTTTGAAGACTGGTCTGCTAGTCGTGGTAAAGAGCTTATAGATAATGAAGATTATGCTACTATTAATAGTATATTACCTAATTATAGGCAAGAATTGAATAAAATGTTAGATATTCAAAAAGAAGTAGAATTAGAAAAGTTAAAAGAAGTTATTGTTTTTAAAGAAATTGAAATTCAAAATAAAAATCAATTACTTTTGGCTAAAGAATTAGAAAATCAAAAATTATTAATTCAGAAAGAAGAAGAAATACACAATAAAAGTTTAGTTAAGAATCAAGTTATTAATGAACTACAAGATAATATCGGTTTAAAAGAGAAAGAGGCTTTAAACTTAAAAATTGAATCCCTAATGAAACAAGTAGAATTTCATAAGAAAGAATCAGAGCTCAAAGATAAAGTACTGGAAGATATTCGTCTTATAGATGAGTTAAAGGCAAAAGAAGTACAGGATGCAAGTCATATTCATAGGCTAAAAGCTAAGCAACTAGATAATTTAATTGTTATTCATGAATTAAAAGAGCAGGTTCTATCATTAGAAACGTTATACAATAAGGGGCAAGGTATAATTGGTATTGAACTTGATGATCTGAAACATAAAGTTAATGAAAGTATAGCAAGTGAGAAAATTGATGAGATGAAAGAATTTTCAAAATACTTGAGCCAATTAATGAAAAATCCTATTGAAAAAGAGGAATCCTTGGACATTTCAGAATTATTAAATTTAAGCCCTATTGTTCATACTGAAGAAAACGTTATACAAAATCCTTTAGCAGTTATTAACAATTTTGATATTAATCATATTAATACTACCCATTCTATCTATCCAAGTGGAGGAGGGTCGTCTTTTGATATTATTGACGCGGAGAATTTAAATTAAACTATTTTGTATTAAAAAGGGGCTCTATCCAATCAAATGATATAGGGCTATTGAACCTCTGGAGGATTAATCTCTCGGAGGTTTTTCTATAGTGTTAAACGCTTAATTGCCCTTTGGCGGAGTTCTCCTGTAGGGCTGACGTACTGATATAGTGTATTTCTCGTGATCTTAAGCTCTTTGCACAAATCACCTACGGAAGTATCACGATTTTTCATAGCAACTTCAGCAAGGCGTACTTGTGCCTTACTTAACCTGAATTTCCTTCCGCCGTTTGTCCCTCTAGCACGAGCAGCGGCAAGCCCTGCTTTGATTCTTTCGCTAATTAAATCGCTTTCAAACTCTGCGAGTGAGGCAAATATTCCAAAGGTCAATCTTCCTGCGGCGGTAGTTGTATCAATTTGAGCGCCTTGCCCTGATAAAATGCGAAAACCGATTTTTCGCTGGGTAAGATCGGTGATCGTTTTAACTAGGTGTGAAAGATTACGGCCTAAACGGTCAAGTTTCCAGACTACTAAGACGTCATGCTCCCGAAGAGATTTTAGGCAGGCTTCCAATCCTGGTCTTTTGTCATTTCTTCCCGAGGCATAATCTTCGTAGATGTACTCTTGTTGAACTCCGTGTGCTTTTAAAGCGTCCAGTTGGAGATTTGTTGTTTGAGAGCCGTCTGCCTTTGAAACTCTTACATATCCTACTAGCATTATATTTTGTAATTTTTCAGGTGTTTAAATGACAACATCATTAAAACCTAGTTTTTAAAAAGTGTAACGTGCCCAATTAAATTACGTTATTCGTGCAGAATTATTTTGCCTATTTATTATATTAATTTACCATTTTCTGGTGAACTCATCTACGACATGCTCATCGGTAAAGTTCAGATATATAGAAGTGGTAGCTAATCTATCATGGCCCAGTATTTTCTGTACAGAAGCTAGTGAGATATTTTTTTGTAAGGCTAATGTTGCGAAGGTATGTCTTAAAATATGAGGAGTTACTGTTTTTGATATTTGAGCTCTGTTGGCAATTTCTTTGACTACCTTTTGAACTTGTCTAGGACCAATTGGGAATTTATCAGTTATGGCAAAATAATGTTCCAGAAGAGATTTGTCATTTTCAGAAGACGATTGCAATGAGAATCTGATCAAGCAAGCATTGAAAGTGACTTCTGACAATTTTTATTGTTAGAAGTGGACTTCAGTGATATACAATAATAACAGAACTTGATTTCACTGAATTGACGTTAAACTTATGTCCCATAATGAGATTATTACTGAGAATGGGATACTTAAATTATCAGATGCTAAGTGGGATAAAGCCCGTCATCGAGCTGAAGTTATAGAGCCTATAGCTGAAAGGGACGTTGTACCTAGAGTTATAGCAGTTGAAGCAGCAAATAAGCTTAATCTTTCAGAGCGTAGAATATATACTTTAGTTCGTAGGTGGCGAGAGAGTGGGGGCACAATTACTTCTCTTATCTCTCAAGGCTCAAATGGTGGAACAGGTGGTAGTCGTTTGACTACAAAACTTGAATCTGTTATATCTGAAGCTATAGCAGATACTTATCTTTCAAGTCAGAAACCAAGTGTTACTTCTTTAAGCAGGGTTATCAAAGAGAGATGTTATAAAACTAATCTTAAACCTCCTGCTCTAAATACCATAAGATCTCGAATCAAAAGGCTACAATATGACAAAGTTTTAACAATTAGAGAAGGAAAAGCTGCTGCCAAAAAGTTAAGGCCTATAGAAGGTCAATCACCTCAAGTTAAAAACCCTTTAGATATTGTACAAATAGATCATACGTTAGTTGATCTTATTATAGTGGATACCTATAACCGTAAACCTATAGGCCGTCCTTGGATAACAATTGCAATTGATATTTATAGCAGATGCATTGTAGGTTTTTGTCTTACACTTGAAGCCCCTTCAGCTACTTCTGTTGGATTATGCTTATCACATGTAGTAATTGATAAGCGCCCTTGGTTAGAGCGTATTGGTGTAGAGGTAGAATGGCCAATGTCTGGTAAGCCAAGGGTTATTCATGTAGATAATGGTCCTGAATTTCATAGTGAGGCTCTGAGACGTGGATGCGAAGTTCATGGTATTAAGATTAGTTATAGGCCTGTAGGAAGCCCACATTATGGTGGAATTATTGAAAGAGTAATTGGTACTATGATGAAAATGATTCATGGGTTACCAGGAGCTACATTCTCAAATATTACTGAACGTGGAGAATATGATTCAGATAAAAAAGCATCGTTAACTTTAGCAGAACTCGAAAAGTGGTTTGCTTTAGCAATTTCATCATATCACCTATCAATTCATTCTGGCATAAAAGAACAGCCAATAATTCGGTGGATGAAAGCTGTAGATTTAGGTTGGCAACCTTTTTATATACAAAATCCTAAAAATTTCTTAGTAGATTTTTTGCCGATACTTTACCGTCGGATTCAAAGGCAAGGTTTTATTGTAGATCATATAACTTATATGAGTTCTGCATTAAAGCCTTGGATTACTAGTAAAGAACAAGGTCATAAATTTATCATTCGTCGTGATCCTAGAGATTTAAGTAGAATATACGCCTTACATCCTAAAGAAAATGTATATGTAGAAGTTCCTTATCAAGCTATAGGAAATCCGGCTATTACACTTTGGGAACATAAGCTTGCAATTAGACGTATTAAGGAAGAAGGAAGAAAAACTGTAAGTGAAGAAGATATTATTAAAGTTATAGAAAAGATGAGAATGATTACAACAGAAGCGGTAGCGAAAAGTAAATCAGCTCGTCGTAAAACTGAACGCTTAGAACACTTAAGAAATTCTAGGATAATATCTCCAATATTACCAGTGCTACCGTGTAATAGATCAATAACTTTAACGCCAGTTAGCTCAAATGCTGTAAAGCGCTTTGATGATATTGAGGAATGGTAGCTTATGGAAGAAGTTACTGAAACTATTTTAGACTTATCTCATTTAACTCTTCAAGCACAGGCTCTAGCAATACTTCCTGGAGCAGAAAGAATTAATAGAATACGCTCAGAACGTTGGATTGGTTATACCTACGCAGGTCAGGCTCTTATGGAGTTAGAAAATCTATTTGCCTGGCCAAGTAGGCAACGTATGCCTAATATGCTTATTATTGGTCCTACTAATAATGGAAAATCAATGATTATTGAGAAATTCCGCCGTCAGCACTTGCCAAGAATGAGTAGCGATGGTTCAAAAGAGATAGTTCCTGTAGTGATAATGGAGATGCCATCGGAACCCTCAATTACCAGGTTTTATACTATGTTGCTTCATGCAATGAATACCCCTACTGCCTCAAGACTTAGGGTACCAGATCTAGAAGTCTTAGCATTACGTATAATGAAAACTATAGAAATTCGTATGCTAATAATTGACGAATTGCATAATATGTTATCTGGTGGTCCATCTGTAAGACGTGAGTTTCTTAATTTAATTAGGTTTCTTGGTAATATGCTTCGTATACCAATTATTGGAGTTGGGACGGAAGATGCTTATCGTGCTATACGTACAGATGATCAGCTAGAAAATAGGTTCAAGCCATTTATCTTACCACGTTGGAAAGAAGATGACGAGCTGATGTTGCTTCTAGCAAGCTTTGCTTCTTCATTTCCATTACGTAGTACTTCTTATGAGTTACATAGCAGAGAAATGGCTCGATATATTTTAGCACGTACAGAAGGTACCATAGGTGAAATAGCAATGCTTTTGATGGGCGCGGCTATTATTGCTATTGAAAGTGGGGAAGAAGCTATTAATAGTAAAACTTTAGCTAGGGTGGATTATGACAGTCCTACACAGAGGCGGCAGAAATTTGAACGTGGAATAGTTTGATGTATAAGTATAAGCGTTGGCCTCTTCATCCACCCCCTTATCCTAATGAGTCTTTGTCTTCATGGGTCAAACGGATTGCAATCGAGTATGATATAGAAGCAGAGGAGCTGCTAGCGTGCGAATTTGGTATTAATCTTGGGATATTTGAGTTATATTCTATTGATTTAAACCCACCTATAGATTTTTTAAGTCAACTATCTGAACGCACCGGAATAGAATCCAATGCTATTAGGACGTTAACAGCACAAAGCTACGTTCCCTTGCTAATAGATACTTTTGAAGGTACTGAAACAAGCACTTTTAACAACTACACTAATCAGTTTAATGTTTTTACTGGTAGAAGAGAAAATGTTGCTATGGATAGTTGGATACCTTGGTTTAATACTGACAGGTTTGCTGATACTCAAGGATGTGAGATATGTTTAAAAGAAGACCTTGAACCTTATTTAAGGTTGCATTGGAGATTTCCGTGGATGATGAGTTGTCCTATACACAAATTACTACTTGAACGAGGGATGTTTTATAGCTTACAACCACGAAAAATGCGTTTTTCCTTTTATAAGGACTACAATTGTAATTATAACAATAGTGATGTAACCCACCCATTAGATGACTTATATGCAATGGATGCCATTACTTTACAAGCAGTGACAAAAGGAATAGTAGAGTTACCTTCAGGTAATTTACATGGTGGTGTTTGGCTTAGAATACTTAGAACTCTAATAGAAGAATTAAATTCTTTAGTCAAAACAATTGGCAGAAAAAATAGGAGTCTAATGATTCCATTTTGGCAAGAGCTTGATTCTTTTGTTAAAGCAAGATTCATCAAATATAATATATTTGAGCAATGTGATTACAAAAGGCAATTAAAATTAATGCTAGTGGCTGCGTTAGTATTTAAAGCTATTTTTGCTAAGGAAACAAAATTTACTAGTAGAGTTGTTAACCTACTAACTTCATTGCCAATTTATGAAAATGACTTTTTCTCAGTTTATGGTCAATCACGATCAACAATTAAAACGCCATGCGTAATATCAACCCTATATTAAAATATTGTTTAATATCTAAATGTTACATAATTATTTTTTACATACCTTTACATAACATAGTATAACATACTGGAAAAGTGACAAAGTGAAATTTTATGCTAAAGGTTACATTTCACTTCAAAAGTGCTTGACCGGTCAATGTTTGCTGTCACTATGATTCATATCAATTCACTGCATGAATAAACTAGTACTATAAACGCTCGTTTGAATTACAATGCTCTTTGAAGATTTTTTACTTATTTGTTACAAAATTGATAAATCCCTATTTCTTAATATTAGTAAATGGGTTTTTGTAGTTACTTACTAATTGTAAAAATCAAATAATTGTTATATGCAAAAATTATATTATAATATCATTGAAAATATAAAATTTAATACAAGTAATATATGACAGATGCAATCATTTTACGACCTGATGCAAAGGGGAGAATAACACTTGGTGAAATTACTAATAATGTTAGTAGTTATAGAGTAACAGTAGAAGATAATGGTAAAATTATCTTAGAACCTTATGCAGAAATTCCATTAGCAGAAAAATGGATATTTGAAAACAAGGAACTTTTAGAAAAAGTGGTTCAGCAAATAAAAGCTGAACAAACAAAATAATTACAATTCTACTGATAAATTGATATTTTATGCTATTAGGATATGCCAGGGTTTCGAAATCTGACGGAAGCCAAAATTTAGATCTACAACAAGATGCACTTAAAGCATATGGAGTTCAAGAAGAAAACATATATAGCGACTATGCAAGTGGAAAGCTCGATGATCGACCACACTTACAGGCCTGTCTTAAAGCTCTCCGCACAGATGATACATTAGTAGTTTGGAAGCTTGATAGATTAGGAAGAAATTTACATCACTTAATCAATATAGTCCATGATCTACAAAACAGAGGCATAGGTTTTAAGGTACTAACTGGACAAGGAGCAGATATTGATACTAACACTGCTAATGGAAGGTTAATCTTTAGTATTTTTGCTTCATTAGCTGAATACGAAAGAGAGCTGATTTCTGAGAGGACTAAGGCTGGGCTTGCTTCAGCAAGAGCGCGTGGAAGAAAAGGTGGTAGAAAATTTAAAATGACCTCTACTAAGCTTCAATTGGCGCAAGCAGCTATGAAGGAGTCAGAGACTAAGATATCAGATCTTTGTAAGGAATTAGGTGTTACTCGCCAAACCCTTTATCGACATGTAGACCCTAAAGGAGAGCTGAGATCAGATGCGCATAAATTGATAGCACAAAAGAATAAATGAAATCTGCCATTGTGATTCTAATATTGTAAAAAGTTGCTATTGAAACTGACTTCTGATTTTTGCTGAAATCGTCTTCTGAAAATGACACCATGGCTTACTATTATTATTGATGACTGTAGTAGAGCAATATGTGGTTATGAATTATCATTTTTGTCTCCTTCAGCTAATAAAACTTCCCTATGTCTAAGGCATGCTATATGGAGAAAACTAGACCCGCAGTGGCCTGTTTTTGGTATTCCGGAAATCTTTTATACAGACCATGGTTCCGACTTTACATCTAAACATATTGAACAAGTTTGTATTGATTTAAAAATTCAAATTATATATTCCCAAATTGGACAACCAAGAGGTAGGGGAAAAATAGAAAGATTTTTTAGAACTTTAAATCAGAAATTATTGTCTGATTTAGCAATAATGCTGCAAAATAAAACATCTGTACGCTCTATGACTCTCAAACAACTAGATCAAATAGTATATAAATTTATTATTGAATACAACCATGCTATTCACTCAGAGGTAGGTACAACGCCTATATGTCGCTGGGAGAAAGATAGTTTTTTACCTCAAACAGTGGAATCTCTTGAGTATCTTGATTTACTACTTCTAACAGAAGCTAAACCACGAATGATACGTAGAGATGGTATTCATTTTCAAGGTCTAAGATATTTCGATATTGTATTAGCAGAATATGTTTCTAAAACAGTAATCATTAAATATACACCTTCTGATATTACTTCAATTAGAGTTTTTTATAATGGAAAATTTCTATGTCAACCTATTTGCGCTGAATTAGCCAGTCAAACTATTAGCATTAAAGAGGTACAACATGCTAGAAATAAGCGTCGCGCATCTTTGAAAAAGAAATTAAAAGAACAAAAATCATTAATTGATGCAGTTATTTTATCAAGTAGAAAAAATCTTGATCTAATTGCTGATGACGACGAAATAATTGGGGTAGAGAAGCCTTTAATGAATAAAATCAAGTTGTATAGAAATGAATAAATTTATTGCAACAAAGCAATACAAACAATTTGCAGAGTTTTGTAAAGCATGTGAACGGGATAATTACATTGGGCTTTGTTATGGTTCTGCTGGAGTAGGCAAAACAGAATCTGCGAGACATTATTCAAGGTGGTATCAAGTGATGAAACATTTCAATGGTCTTAGCATTACTTATGATGAATTACCTAAGTTCCCAATGAAAAACCTAAATACAATTGTATATACGCCAAGTCAGTTAATGTCATCAAAAGATATACTTAAGGAAATTAATTCATTTAAAAGAGAATTTGGTCTTTTAAAAGAAAGAGCTATTTATGGGCCAAAAATACCTTTTGATGCTAGGGAAAAGCACCATGCGAAAATGATAATTATTGATGAATCTGAACGCTTAAAACCAGAGGCGTTTGAGTTAATTAGAGAGGTGTATGATTCTGGTAAAGCAAATTTTATATTTATTGGTATGCCAGGTATTGAGAAAACTATGTCACGATTTCCCCAACTATATTCTCGCATTGGCTTTGTGCATATATTTAAAAATATGGGTAACCAAGAGTTAAAATTTATTCTCGAAAATCATTTGAGCAAGTTAAATTATAGCTGCAAGGATGATGATTATACTGACCAAGAAGTCATATCTACAGTTTTAAGAATTACAAATGGTAATTTTCGATTGGTTGATAGAGTTATTAAACAAGCTATAAGGATTATGAAAGTCAATTGCATGACTACAATTACAAAGGAAATAGTTGAAGCAGCTCGTTCTTGTTTACTAATAGGAGAGAAATAGGCAAAATAATTCTGCACAAATAACGCAATTTAATTGTGCACGTTACAAAAAAAGATATGTCAATATTGGATATTGCAAAGTGTACTTTTTTAAACACTAAATCCCCCTGTTTCGTTCTGTTATTATTCTGTTAGTGTTAAATTTAATACAGTTTTGTTTTAGTTTTAAACTATAACTAATTTTAATTTAAATTTAGTTTGACT
>Ga0194116_10002630_pt1 | contig 22879 bp, 28 predicted proteins | sample TA2MahsurfametaG_4_FD_148617 | JGI IMG/M metagenome (GOLD analysis project Ga0194116, IMG submission 148617) | Freshwater microbial communities from Lake Tanganyika, Tanzania - TA2015008 Mahale S9 surface | ecosystem: Environmental > Aquatic > Freshwater > Lake | place: Tanzania: Lake...
CAGCCATGACCAACTTCTATATTTGGGTTTTCTAATTGATGTCCATTAACGTTTTCGTCAAACTCAATTCCCAAATGTCCATCTCTATTTGTGGTCCCATCGATTTCTCGAATGGTACCATAATAAAATTTTTTTTTATCGTTGCCATTTGGAAGTGTGTAGCCAGGTAGGGCCACTCTAGTGCCAATTCGGTCTTTTTCAATGTTAAAAACTCTTACTTTGTTGGCCTCTGCTCGATTATCAAAAACAATCCATGATTCTTCTTTAGCGTTCCATAAGTTTTCTCTTGGTTGACCTTTCTCCAAGTCAATTCGAGACATTCTATCGTCGTCTAAATCATAAACTCTTCCCACCAAAAGTTTATCCCAATCATCACTTTCATATCCTATTTGTATTGGGTGTACTCCCACTAAAGTTCCAACTCCATCTACGTCTCTATTAAACGGCCTCATATCATTACCATTTTTCCGCGTTCGTCAATATCGATGGCTATACAATCGACAATGAATTGTAGTTTTTGCCTCATCGTGTAGTCCTTAAAACAATCTTGAATTTCTCCATTCGGGGTTATGCAATTGAAAAAATTTTCGCTTTTTATACTTCCATCATCGAGCATTGAAAATCCCGTGTATTTCAAGTAAAGATTTTCGGGGTCCCAAAAAGAATGATAAAACCCCACCCTCTTTCTATCGGCTGATTTTCCATCGAGTAAAGCATAAGCGCTTTTTATTTGCTCGGGCGTGTAGCGTATTGTTTTTTTCATAATTATGGCGTATTTGAATAGTTATTCAAAACATCATCTAATTCATCAATTTTTTTATCAAAATCTTCCATTTTTTTATCCTTTTGCTCTTGTGAGTCGGCATACGCATTTGTAGTTGTTGAGTAAAATCGGTAATACAAAAGCCCAGTGACATAGGAGGTAATTGTTTGACGAAGAGCGTCTCTAGTCTTATCTATTGTGAAAATTTTCGTGAAATTCTCATCCTCTTCGAATCTCTTAAAAAGAAGGTTTACAAACTTATCCATTGATAGGTATTGAATAGACAAATAATCTATGTAGAAAAAATACATATAAATTACATAGGGCATATTTTCTATAAAGCCTTGCGCGTCGGAACTTAAATCGCCTCTAAAAAATGGCAAATTACTACCCCCGCTAACCGCTTGAAAAGTGAATACTTGAAAATTTGAGTCTTTAACCTTTGTTTCTACAAAATCCTGCCCTTTATTTACTTCAATCCAATTTTTGTACCTTGAAAATAAATCAAGCATGGCAATTCGTTTGTAATAAAAGACATCCGAAAAAGCACTACTAGTGTCTCTTGTAAAAGCCACATTTCCGTCTGGCTGTACTTGACCTTCGTTACTATTGTAAGTTTTAAAGAACGCGAAAAAACTACCCGCGACGGCCGATTGACCTAGTATATTTAGTAAAAAATCCACTTTATCTAAGGTTTTTTCCTCATAAGTCTTTAGTGGAATAGATATTGCGGTATAAACATTTTCGTCAATCCCGTTACGGACTGCGCTTATTCTTGTTTTTATTCCAAATTCTTCAAGAGATAAGGACACAAGGATTGGAACTAAAGCATTGGCTATTCTATTGCCATCTTGAACCATTAAATAATTAACGGGAATAAAAAAGTCAACATATTTTGTTGATTCTTCTTTCCTATCAAAAAGCAAATAAACTTTTTTATTTGAAGTAGCATACTTCAATTTATGTTCGCCTTCTCCATTAAAAACCTTGTCTTGATTTTTAATATCATAAGGAATTATAACACCTTCTTCGTTTTGCTTTAAAATACACTTCCCTTTAAAAAATTCAAATACGTCGGTAGTTCCAACTTGTCTTCTCTCGCATGAAAACTTTCTTTTTTCCTTATCGGTGTAAGTGTAATAATACCCAAATGCATTTTCCTCTCTATCTACAAATTCGGGGGGTATAACGCCTTTCGGTGTACCTCGACCACTAAACTCATCACCACCGCTTACCGCAAATTCACTAGAATAAAACTCTAATGGACGATAAAGACCTCGGCTTGCCAAGGAAAAATCGAAAATACCTCGCTCATCACTTGTAATAGTTATTTTCTCTTTTTTGAAGGAGCCAGATAAATTTATCAAGGATTTTGTTGCACTTGCAACGGATAAAGCGACATCTTTTGACGCATTAAACTCGGGTCGAGTTAAATTAAAAAACGCTGTAATCGAATCTAGCGACGCATATTGAGGTTCATCAACAAAGGCCAACGATTGAGCAACGTTTACTTGACTTGTGGTTGTGGCCGTGGGGTCAAGTCGAACTTTTTCTATTTCTTCAAATGCGTTTTCAAACGATTTATATTGTTTAAAAATCATGGCGCTAAAATCCCGAGTCTCTCGCCTTTCTTGGCTTGGGTCTTCGGCATTATAGTTCCAATCACGCAAAATGTCCTCAAATCTCACTTTTGGAGATTGAGAAAGTAATTCGAAGAAATTAGTTAATGCCATTTTATGAGTTAGGGCTCCTTTCGATTATGCGCTTGACTTCTTCTAGTTCCGATTCGGTGTTGAGCATATCTAAATCGGCAATACGATTTTTTTCATCAACGATTCTTAAAAATCCATCATAATCACTATCCCCCTTGATTTTTTCTTTTTGAGCATCCGTGAATAACTCGAAAAATTCATCCATAGTGTCTTCAATGGTTTTTACTTTATCGGGCGTTAATGAAGCCAAAGCATCAAGATTGCCTTGAGTGTTCGTGGCGGGCGTAAAAGAGGTCGCTGATTCGGGTTGCGGCGTAAATTGAGCCTTACCTGGGTTATCCACAATGCTTCTAAATACTTGATAGGTACGTTGAGCGCTCTTCATAATACGAATAGAAATGAATCCTTTGCCTTCAAATTTTTCTTTCTTGATGACTTCACGAACCTTGTTCAAATAAATAAAAATGAAAGCCCACTTTTTCTTTAAAACCCCATTCCATTCATTTTCAAGGTCTACAAAAACTCGATATGTGCTTCCCGCAAAGCGGTCTTGTAGCGAAAGGTCTTGTTTGAAATTTGCCTCGTAATCCACGCTATCGCTATTAAGTAGTGTATTACCCGTGGCAATCACGAAGATATTTTTTCTAGGAAATTTGATGCCCCGAGAATTACTAATGGCTTTTGGCGTGCCATTATCATTATAATCCGCGACTTTAGCAAGCATTTCATTCAAGATTCCCGCGGTGTTGGGGTCAATCTTTGGCAACTCATCCAACAACAAAACGGCACCTTCTTTGTCCATTGGTGTTTTGCCGTCGGGGTTTAAGTTGGCCCAGGCGCAGATGACTTTTCCTTCTTGGTAACCATCAATAGTTTGCCCACCAATAAGTTCTAGGGGCGATGTGAATTGGTTACAATTTATAGAAACGAGGTCATAATTAAGAATGTCGGCAATGATTTCGGCGGAAAACGTTTTACCCGTGCCCGCCCCTCCATATAGATAAACGTTGTTACGAGCCTCTACGTCCGATAGCATTTTTTGAATTACAGGGCGGCCAGCATTGTCGTTAAGCGTGGTCATTTGTTGAGTCGTAATGCCCTTTTGAATGATGGTCATTTGAATCTTTTGCGGCAAAGCCATAATTCTTGACTTCAAATCGGCATCCAAATCATTAAAATCAATCTTATCCTCACGAATTACGTCGCGAACAATATCTTCGACCTCGGATTTGTCTATTGAGGCGGCGGAGGGTGCGGCGGACGTTCCTTGTAAAAGGTTCGCTAGTTGAAGCATTTTTTGGGCCACCTCATCTCCCGCAAATTCATTTGAAAGGATTTTTGCGGCCCTATCTCTTGTAGATTGGCTCAATGCGGTATTGGCAACTATTTTTTCTAGTTCTTCTCTTGATTGCATAACTTAAGATATTAAAGCATTTTGGCTTTTATAAGTGCCGAAGGGGGCACCCCTTGACTTTGGGCGCTTGATAAAATTTGGTCATCAACCAAATCAGTTGACAAAGGTTGACCACTAGCCGTTGGCGCGGGAAGCATTGAAGATACTCTTGCCAAAATTAATTTCGGGGGGTCAATAGCACCAACAGGCGAAATTTGTGGATTGTCTTGCACGATTGTGCTCGGAGTTAATGCATTTTCAACCAATTTTTTTGACTCGCTTTTGATTTTTGAGCGCAAAAAAAGATAGGCACCCAAAGCGCCTAGGCCAATTAAAATAAGGTGACTAGTTTTCATTTGAATGCAAAATTGACTGCGTTAATAATTCGTTCCGTGTTCATTGTGTCGAATAGATTGAGACGAAGGGCTACTTTCATAGCGGCTTTCTTGGATGGCAAATCGCTCTTAAGATTTGATACTCCAAGTGCCCTTTGAATTGCCTCCAAGTCGCTCGCTCCCATACGCTCTAAATTTTTTCGAGCACGCTCTTGTTCCTCGCGAATCCTTTTGATTTTATCACCAAAAGATTCATCTTCATCGGTAGAGTCGTCACCAAAAGCATCCGTGGTATCGGTAAAGCCTTGTATATCTTCGCCCTCTTGGTCATCTTCAAGACCAGAATCCTCATCGGTGTCAACCGATGGAAACGAAATATCATTTCCTTCATCGTCATCTTCAAGGCCGAAATCTTTCGCCGTATCGGTTTGGGCAAACGGCATATCGCCACCTTCTTCGCCACCTTCTTCGCCACCTTTTTGGCCACTATCGTCTTTTGAGCCTCCTTGACCTTGGCCTCCTTGACCTTGGCCTCCTTGTCCTTTTGGGCCGCCCTCATTTCCGCCATCATCAAATGGGTTTTTGATGTTGTCGGGGGTTTCGGGGTTATTATCACCTCCATCGTCGCCTCCTTGAGAACCACCCATAGATGGCCTAAGAATCTTCACGTTTGAATTTTTTTCATCAACGATAACACTAAAAAAGCCCGTGTCACCTCCTTCGGCTAATTCAATGTTGCCGCCGTACTCGTATTTAATTCCATATTTTTTATTGAGAGCCTCTATTTTTTTTTCTAAATCGGCAATATAAGAATTGTAAATACGCGCTTTTTCGTCTTTCAAATTTAACATTTGTAAAATGTCTTCGTCGGATGCCTTAGATGCAAATGCGGCCCCAACGTACCCTGGTGCATACATTCTCACCTGTTCAACCTCCTTTTGTTCTTCTTTGGTCATCTTGTGAATTTTTAAATTTCCTCTTGTGTCGTTTGAATTACCCTAAGTCGACTCATAGCCTCATCCCTAGTCATTTGGGATATTTTTATTTCTCGACTTTCTCCTTTAACATCGGTTACAACACCAAATTTACCATCGACTTCAACTATGTCTCCCACATTTGGTAGTTCGCTTTGAGTTTGTGGCGGCGGCGGAGTAGTCGGGGGGGTGGCTTGCGGCCTTTGCTCCTTAAGTCGTTTATAAATCTCATCTTCAAAAACTTCGATGGCTTCAAGAAAATTTTCAACTAGAGTTTTCCTTGAGTTATAAACGTCTTTTAAGAAATTATACTTATCGCTATCGGTTTCCATACCTCGTATTTCATAAGCACTTATCATAGAACTTAATTCCGAGTCGGAAAAAGATTTGCTTTTGAAAACGTTTGGTTGGTTTAGCGGCAATGAGGGGTCGCTATAAATAGTAAAAGACAACGCCATTTTAGTCGGCACATGATAAATGCCAACCTTGCTTTTTTTATCGTCAATATACTCGACGAATTTTTCTAATGTATTGTTTCTATAAACGAACATTGCCTCCTAGTTTAAATCTAATGTCCTTAAAGAAGGGCACGTAGAAAGAATTTTTCACTGTCGCGCTTTTCACCTGCTCCGACTCAAATACAAGATATTCACTGCCCTCCATAGCACCCCCTACTTGACCGAAATCATCGAACGTGGGAATGTCACCAATTTGAATGATGCCGTCATAGCCTGCCTTTTTTAGCGTTTCAATGAGGTTTATGTCATATCGTACATAGTTCCAAACTTTCAAGTCTTGTCTTCGTTGAATCATTTGTAGCAAATTTTGAGAAGGCTCCACCATGATTCCATACTCAAGATAAATATGGGCCAAGAGTTCGTCATAAGATGAGTTGAGCCCCAAAGAAGTGATAACTACGGGATTCCTCATGTTTATGAATACGCTATAAATAAAACCTTCGTATTGTTCGTCGGGCTTAGGTTGATTTTTAGCCTCACCCGCGTAGAACTTAACGTAGTTAAAGTCATCGGTAAAATATGTTGCGGGAAAGTTGGGCGGATTGAATTCGCCGTATGGCCTTACTACCCCACTTCCCATTGCTCCCATGCTAACCCCTCGCCTTTTTTGACGAACGCCATGATACATAATGCGTGGCTCCCCCGTGTCTTCGTCAACTAGAATACTACAATTATTATAGTCTTTCGTTTCGTAAGACATTTGCCAATCACCAAACCAATTTTTAAAAAATTCGGTTCTTACGGCGTAGTACGCTTGGATGGGCAACTTGCTCGGCGCTCCCGATGGAGTTGGCAAACCCGAAGGCTCGCCTAATGGATTAACGGGGCTTTGAGTGGCCTGATTATAATAATACGATAGAAGATTTTCGGGCGATAGAAGCGTCTCGCCCAACCTTAAATTCAATTCTTTTTGAGCAAGTTTGGCGTCTTTTTTTTCTAGAAGAGTGATTTCTCTAATAATTGCCGCCCGCTCATCCGCCATCTTAGTTCCTTGAGTAAAGGCAAGTAGTTTTCTAAGCGCATCAATTTCTCCGCGAAACGCGGTTTTAGCGGCCTCTAATGGGAAAAACTTAAGGTCGTTATCTTGGTCTCGAACTTTATAAGGACGATTTTTAAATTCATCTTCGATGGCTTTTAAACGCGCCGCTTCTTCTCGTTGTTGTTCTTTTCTTAACCTTTCCTCCTCTTCGATTTGTTTTTTAATAGCGGCGGCCTTTTCCAAGTCGTGCTCTATAATTAGCGGGCCGTAACTCGGTTCTAAAAAATAAATATCTTTTGTTGATGAGTTGAAATAAAATTTGACTGGGTAAACATCAACAACATACTGGAAAACTTTATTTCCAAGTTTTTTTAGAATGATTAGGTCTACTACTTTTCCATAATTCGTTAAACTTATACTTTGAATAGATTCTTGATTAAAGTAGTATTGCGATGCGATTCGACCGCGTTCTCTTAAAATAAACTTGGTAATGCTTGATTTGTCCTCAATCGCTTGCTTAAGACAACTCTCTACCTCGCTCACCATTTTTTTAGTGATGCGGCTCGGATTAATAAAATTTATATCGCACTCGTATATTTTTGAAGATGGATTGCCAAGATTATAAGTAAAAGGAACGTTTGCCTCGTTGGTAAATGTAACTTGGAGTATTAAATTATTGGAATTGAAAAAATTATTTTGCCACCAACTAATCGAGTTAAAATCTTTTGGATAGTCGACTTTCCCATTTGGCTTCTTTGGGAAATAATGTTTGAAAGACAATTCGCCTTTAAGTAAAAGTATGTAATCAAGGGTGCTAATTAATACACGATTATCTTTTAAACTTAATTCTTCGGTTTCATTCTTTTGCGCCAACTTGGCAAGACGCTCTAGGTCCTTAAAATTACTTTTTATCGGAAATAGTTCTTGAAGAGTTTTGGTTTCAAAGTTTATTTCCGTTGTGCCGAAATCTCTAAAGTAAAGTTGAGTTTGGGTTTTAAATGCTTGTAACCAAGCATTAACTATTTTAACATCAACAACGTTATTTTTTTCTAGTACGTCATAAAGTTTAAGTAGTAGTTGTTCCACTAATTGTGGGTAGGGCAAAACAAGAGAAAGGTTCTCTAAAGTAGTTGTTAAGCCAAACGTATATCTTGGACTACTGATATTTTCTCCATCAATTACTTGTCGAATGCCAGAGCAATTAATAGATATTTCATCTAAAGCATAGGAATTTTTTAAAAGGCTTAGGAATTCGGGTAAGTAACTAAAATTACGATTTTCTTTTGCTCCGTTGGCCGTAACCCACTCTAAAGAAAATTGAAATTCATACGAAACCACATCATCTACGACGCTATTGCTCGCGTCAATAAGCCACTTAGGAGAATCCGCCCCTAAATAATCTCTCAATTCCTTTAAGTCGTCTATACTTAGTTCAAGAATTTGTTTTAAAAAACTCTTGTCAATGTCTTCTTTAATAATAAAACCTTGGAACAGTGGATTAGCCGACCTTTTTTTAAGCCTAGAATCGTTTTTGTCAAAAAACCAGTCATTACTAAAATCGAGGGTGTCCCCACCATCCGCAAATTTCTTTGGCGCTCGAGGATATTCCTCTTCCAAACTTGAAAGAATGTCGTCAATCTCTCCGCCCGATGCCATTTTTTGCAAAACCCTCTTTGAGTCAAGTTGCTCCCCGTCATATTCGTAGAGCATATCAATATAACCGATAGATGATGGGACCTCGCCACCTTCTTCAAATGCGACCCCGCCCCCACTTTCGTTAATTGCGGATAAGATTTCTCGATTGGTCAACATCTTACCATTAAAAGAGCGCTTTTTTGGGTCGCTTACGGCATTTCGTGTAATAACAACTTCGCCACCTTCCATTTCTAAAGGTTGACCCGTTGATTTATTGATTGCTTTAATTCCGCCCTCACTATGGCGGTTTCCCACAAGATAGCCACCCGCGTCGCCTTGATTATGTTTTATTTCTGCCATAATTATGGAATATAAAAGGGGTACGCATTTTTCATTTCCAAACTCATTGGAATGCTAAATTACGCATTTTCTTTCTTAATATAGGCGATATGTAAGAAAATAACAATTACATCAAATCATCATCTTGAATATATGCTTTCTTTACGGGCTTTCCCGCCTTTTTTTCTAAGAATTTATTTAGTCTTGCTAATCCCCAAGCGGTTCTCGAATTTGGTTTTCCGCCAGTTATCGTAGGACGGAACGATGTGCTATATGCGCCCATCCCCCGTCGCACCACTTTTTTGGCGGTTTCGAGAGTAACCTTTTTGGACGGATATTTTTTATTGTGTTCGGTCACCTTCATTTTGATAACCATGTTGGTGGCATCACCAAATTGGATGGGTGCTTTGGCTTTTGCCTTGGCGCTGCCCTTCGGGTTCACTCGGCTACCCTTAATTCGCTCCGATTTAGGTGCTGGCGTTTGTGCCGCTGATTTTGGTCCACTCCTTTTCATTGCCGCGTCAAAGTTTGTTCTTTGTAACAAAGATATTGTTTTATATCTTTGGGTTAAACTTTTAAAACATACGACTATGTTCGATATTAAGTCTCCCGATTTCCTTGGCGGTAATAACGTGCACAATGTCATCATCATTTCGATGTTGGCCGTTGTTATCTACAAGGTTTACAATCGATAAAATTGAGGGGCCACGCGCCCCTTTTTTTAATCTATATCCAAGTCTATCGATTGCGGTTGGTCGGCTTGACCACTAAGTTGGCGAACATGGTATGTAGTTCGCTCGGATAAACTCATTTTAATTTTTCCGTTGTGTAGCATGATTTGTTCAATCAAAGACCAATCATGAGTGCCCGATGCGTGGACCTTTGGCATACGTTTCAAGAAATCCGCTCGGATTATTATTTCCGAATGTCCGATTTCGCAAGCCTTTAATTGAGGGTATCGGGTAAATTTTTCTAAAATTCTTGTTTTGTAACAAGCCATATCAAATGGCGAATGCTCTATGTCCGATAAATAATGGGCAAAGTGGTCGGCATCAATCATATCATCGTTGGCCAAAAACAAAAAGAAACTGCCTTGGGCTCGGTCTATCGCTAGGTCTATAATATGTTGACCATACCCTCCAATGTGCTCCTTTTCATTCCAAATGTGGAGAACTCCACCGCACTCGCTGGCTCGGTTTTGAAACGCCTTCGCTTCACCCGAATCAATCATGGCTTGCAAGTGAGGGCATCCGTCACCTACAACAAAAATTTCATAGTCGTTGCGTGTTTGTGACAAAATGCATTCAATCATTCTTCGAGTGCGTTGTGGTCGTCCCCAACATGGCATAACTCCACTTATGGCAAAGTTTCTCATCATTTATCGTGGATGTTTTTAACTCGATAAATGTTTGCAAATCCCGTTGCCGTAATTTCTTCCGCCGTTGATTTAAGCCGCTCGCTTAATCGGTCTCCCCTCCGTGGCTCAATTACGATTTTTTTTCTATTTGGATAAATGGCATTTGCAACGTCGTCCATTTTTCTTATTTCACTTGGATGAACTATGTATCTAGCATTTTTGTCTTCTCCCATAAGCAAGTAAAGAAGAAGGCCAACCGCCTCATGTATTGAAATAAAATGTCGACTACACGTATTAACCACTTTAATGGGTTCTTCGCTTGGCACGTCATTCCAAATTTCAAACACATTCTTACTTGATTCAACCACATTGTAAAATCTAGCAACACGGCCTCCCGCATTAAGCGTCATCCTTTCCGCAATTAATTTTGAGGCACCATACACCACTTCGGGATTTGTGGCTTTACAAGTAGATGTTAAGACTAAAACGCACCTACTTGTCATGGCATCAATTAAATTTTTTGTGCCCAACGTATTAATTGATAGCGTCTTGTATGTTTCATGCTCGCCATCGGGTGCGTGTTTAGCGCCCGCGATATTTATAATAAAGTGTGGTTCATATTTATTTATCCAACCTTGTACGCTTTGATAATCCGTTACGTCTAGATATTCGTGGTCGCCTTCAATATCGGTAGATAGGACATCCACGTTCTTAAACGATTTCAAAATCGGCACCAAGGCACTTCCAATAGAACCATTTGCCCCCGTAACCAAAATTCTAGTTGGTCCATACAAATGAAACCAACTATAATCTAAAAATTTAGTATCGATTTCACGCCCTAAAACGGCTTCAACCAAATTTATTGGCATATTCATAGGTCTCTTTTTTTTATTATTTTCATTGACATATCAAGCCCCCTAAAACAATAAATGTCGTCCGACAAGTAATCAATTTTTCTTTCGATGGCCTCTCCCATTTGACTCAGCAAAAAATCTAAGGGTGAATTTAAACCGACTTGAGCGAAAAAGTAAGATGTTGTAAAAAACCTGCCATAGTTCACTTCGGTGGGAATTACTTCATTATTAGCGTTTCGCTTAAGGTCGGCGCAATAAATTCCGTGTGGTTTTTCATCTATGGCTAGAACTATTTGAGCGGCCATATTGCTTACATCCGCTTCATTTACCACACGCGCAACGCTTGGTGTCGAGGATTGGCCCGATGGCATTTGCCGCGCAAAAAAGTATTCCAATCGCTCTCTTGCTTGTAGGTGAGCAATCTTTCCGTCTATCCAAATCATTTGAACCGCATATTCGCGGCCTGGCAAGAATTCCGATAAAACAAAATCATTAACTCCTTCATTTTTACTCCTCCAATACTCCGCCCAAAATTTTGCGTGTTCCATTTTTGTTATGGGCAACGCCGCTTTTGAGCCCGCCCCTTTTCTAGCGCGAATCCAAACTTTCCCATTTTTATAAAGTAGTTTTTGAAAAAGATGTGGGTCGCCCTCACATTCTTCTAGTGTATAAACTAGGCCAAATTGCAATCCAAGTTTTTTAGTCCATTGATTTTGACAATACATTTTATCCGCAAATCGGTCATAGGTTTCTAGGTGGTGAAACGAGCCAGCAATTGAGAATTGTTCTTTATGCTCGGCCAAAAAACGAACGTATTGTTCGGGTTGAGCGTGGATATAGTCTATTTTATGTTTAGCAATAAGTTCATGAAGGATTTCTAATAGGTCGCCTTTTTTATCAATCACGTAGTTTATATCGCAATTATTCATGTATGTACTATTTGAATCCGTGTCTATACCGATTATTTTGCCTATTCTAGTTGATAATCTTAAAGATGAAACATAGTTTCTTGCGGCATTCCCGCCCGCGCCCATGATTAATACGTTATACATATTCTTATTTTATAAAATAATTAATTCACAATACAACTCCGCACCATAAAATTTGTTTTCACCAACTAATTCGGCGTGCTCCGCTACGTCGTTTAACTCACTAGCAATGTCAACGTAGGGCATCATTTGGTCATGGTTTCCAATTTTTAAAGACACGGAGCCCATTTCGGTAATTTGATGGCCCGTACAATCGCAAAAGTCAATTAATAAATTTTCAAGTGATTCGGGCGTGAATACCCGCTTATGACCTATTGCTTTGTCTCCATCATGTAAGTCTTCGATATTGTCTAGCATACCAAGCCTAACGCCTAAAAATCGATGAAGAGACCTTGCGTTGGGCACAGTTATGCATATTCTAGGAATTTTTTTGAATTTCAAAAGCCAATTAAATGGATTTTCCAAATGCTCTAAAATTCCAAAAGCAACAAGCGTATCATAATTTTCTAAATGAACACCCTTCAAAGAAGAATAGATGTTTCGATACACGCCACTTTTACGAGCATACTCACATACCTTTTTGTCGGTGTCATAAAGGTCAATGTTTAGTTGCTCGCCCTTCCATGCCTTTCCATAACCGCCACCAAAGTCAAGTATTTTTTCTTCGCTATCAAAATAAAATCGTTGCCTTTTATTTTTAACCAAAGCATCTTCGTAGGGGTGTTCGGGAATTTGCTCCCCAATCTTGTTGCCTATATGGAATTCTTTCGCTATTTGGTTCTTAACATTTGCCCAATTGTCAAATTTTAAGCCTTTGTCATCTATGTATAGACTAACCCTTGGCTTGGTGTAGAACATGATGTAATCAAAAAGAACCCCTTGCAAATTTAAAGTCTCTTCAATGAATTTTCTATGATAATCGGGCCTACACGTAAAAATTAAAATTTCAAAATCGTTTTCTTTAAGCCATTTGGTAGTTTCAACGGCACCCACCTTTACATTGGGTAACTTCCACTCTTTGACATCTTTTTCAATGTCCGCCCTATCGTCGACTAAAGTTCCGTCAAAATCGATTGCTAGTCTTTTATGTTTTCTTTTTGTGTTCACCCGTGAAATGTTTCTTTGCCAGGTTCACCACCCCACTTTGAAATGTATTTGGCCCTGTTGTTAGTAAAATTTTGATTTAGACTTTTGTCTTTTTGAATGGTCATGGAATTCCTATAAAGCGTTGGGCAAAGCAATTGCTCCCATTGAATATCTACATTTTGATTAAGTTTAATCCTCATGGCGTAGTCATTGTCTTCAAAGTAAGCGGGGTAAAATTGTTCATCAAAAGCACCTACTTCATCATATACTTTTTTCGACAAAACAAAAGAGCACCATGTTCCGAGTTGAACAAGAAATGTATTTGGGGCATAGGATTTAATACACGCCATTAAGTCTGATTCGTCTCGTATTAACTCAATGTCGTCATTTAACATTAAAACGTGAGTATAGCCCTCATTAAAAGCGGTTCTTAGAATCAAATTCCATGAAGCGGCAACTCCAAGGTTACTCGTTTGAACTAACACTCTTAATTTAGGATTTCGGGTGTCAATGTTTTGATTAACACCATTATCTACTACTATAATGTCTAAATTGGGATAGCATTGATGATATTTCTCTAAGGCTCCATTTAAAAGGTCCGCCCGATTTATTGTTGGGATTCCGATTAGCAGTTTCATTCGAAAATGGTCATTTGGTTTGGTTTTGCTAACTCGTGTGCTATACGGGCCTTTGCAATTTCAAGGTACTCGGCCTCGCGCTCTATGCCAATAAACTTGAATCCGCCCTTAACTGCGGCTTTACCAGATGAGCCAGTGCCCATAAAGGGGTCAAGCGTAACCGCGCCTTTGGGCGTTACCAAGCGGATTAAGTAAAGCATAAGGTCAGTTGGTTTCACTGTTGGGTGATTGTTCTTATTGTGTTGCCTATTTTCTGGATTGCGATTATTTTCAATTAAACCCTTCTCGCTATGAAAACCACCATAGTTGATTCTTTCTTTGTCTGAAAATGATTCAAGGCCCTCATTCCTATCTTTCTTTGATGCTTTGGCGCAATAAAAGAAACGTGCTGCCGAACCTCCTTCATCGCCTAAAATTGCGGGATTTTTTGCATTACTGAATTTGTATGATGTTGCATTGTAATCAAGATTTTTATTCATGTCTTTTTTATTTCCCGCCTTGTGTGTATCGGGGAAAAACTCCAAAACCTCGTTACTTCCATCATGGATTATATTGGCGGGAAAACGACCTTGTGGATTAATTTGAACTTGATTTCCATATTTATATGATGTACCCTCATCGTATTCACTTTTATACTTACCATTTTGATAACCTTCATATTTCATAACATGGTCATCTTTCTGATAACCTACCCTACACTCATCAATGTTTATTCCACCTGTCCCCCATTCTAATACATTTTGAGCCACATTTCCTTTGAATGGCTTTCGTGCCATGACTATTGGTTCGTGAGCGGGTTTAAGAGCGGTTCCCCAACCTTCCCAATCACTATTACCTTTGGTTTCATAATGAACTTCTGCGGTAGTTTGTTCTTCACTTTGATATTCTCTACTACTAACACCTGATTTTTTTTCACCAACTACTTCTCGTTCATTTCCCTCTAACTTATCAATAGCCTTACCGATGTTATGGGACTTTGGGAAACCTGAACCATATATCCACATAATTTGGTCTCTAATTTCAAAACCCGCATCTTCAATCCTTACTGCCATTCGGTGATAAGTTCTGCTACCTGCAAATGCAAGCAAATGACCGCCTGGTTTTAATACTCGAAGGCACTCTTCCCAAATTTCTTTACTTGGCACATCATAATCCCACTTTTTGCCCATAAATGACAATCCATAAGGCGGGTCAGTAACTATACTATCAATAGAATTGTCCTCAAGTTGCTTGAGAACATCAAGGCAATCACCTAATCTAAGGTCTATATTTTTCATTATTCAAAAGCGCTAAATAGTTTCTTGGCCGTTTCCTCCCATTTGTATGAAATGGCTTTCTGGTATGCGCTCATGACCAATCGGTTCTGCTTATCGCTTCCCCACTCTTTAAGGACCTTCATCATCATCGAAGCAACTTCTTCAACCTCTGACTGCATTCGGATTTTCTCATAGTCTTGCACAAACACGTTTGGCTTTAGTTCACGAATTGGGTACACCAAATGGCCTTCGTCGGTGATTTCTTTTAGGCTTGTATGAATTGGAGCAACTACGGGCACTTTACAAGCCATAGCCTCAACTACGCTCAATCCCCACCCTTCTGCGGTCGTGGTCGTCACAAAGCAATCCATGGCGTTATAGATTTCGTTGAGTTCATCACTTTCCACACCTACATTTTCATTGAATTGGTCGGGGCATATAACGTCAACTCCATACTTCAAATCCAATCGGTCACAAAGCCTTTCTACATTTATTCCGTATGGGTCAAGTGGATTAAGGTGTAAATAGAGGGCTATTTGAGGTTTCTTTAATTGCGATTTAAGATGCCAAAATGCCATTATTAAAGTAGCGATGTCTTTTCTAGCGGAGTTCCTATTGACCGAGCCAAATACGAATTCGGCGGTTTTTGATAATTTTTTTCTATTCTTTGCGGGTAGTGGATAAAAAAGTTTTGAATCCGTGCCGTGGTGCGCCACTTCAATACTTTTTGCCGTGCTCATGTTTTTTAAAACAATTTCTTTGGCATAATTGGTATAAGTAAATGGATATTGGATTGACTTAAGTATTTCTAAGTCTTGTTTTCTCGGGGGCGAATCAATTGGAAAATAAATGATTGTTTTAAAAGATTCTTTATATTTTTTTATTTGCTTCTTTCGTATGTCCGCTATGTAAGACTTCAGCGGGTTGAATACCTCTACATCATTGAAAAGAAATACGTGAGTGAATTGCATATTGAAAAGAAATCGAAGAAGGGAATTGCGACAATGCGGGTCCTTGTCTCGGTCTTCTCTCGTTCCCATTGCGGGTATGATGACCACCTTATCGTTATATTGATAGGCTTCTTTTGAAAAATTGTTTAACGCCAAAACGGAGATTTTATCACTATCTCCTAGCATTGGGGTCCAATGGTCAATTAATTGTTTGCTTACGTGGCCAAAGCCCGTTGAGCAACCAAAATCACCAAAGAACAAAATGTTCCTTGATTTTTCCATTTTACTTTATAATTGAAAATTTAGTCTTGGGCTCTTCGGGTTTTGCAACACTAACCTTAAAGGCGTTTTTATATTGTCCGCAATCTTGTCCATAATAAACCTCATCGCCCTTATAAATAAGTTGTGCCTTCGTGCAACGTGTTGAACAAGGGAAAAACATTAAATCAAAAGAGCCCTCTAATTGCCCCGCTACTGCCATCGGTTGTTGAAAGTGGCACCTAGTCGGCATTCCGTCTTTTACTAGAACCATCCCGTGAGTCGGGTCATTCTTTACTTCATAGTTGTGAGTAACCACAAAGTCATTCAATTCTTGAGCCATAAAGTTCTTGAGTAGGTTTATTTTATAAAATATCGTTTGATAAAATTAAAGTATAAGTGAAGGAATTACTATACATCTTGCTCGCGTTTTTTGCGATTGACATAAATTCGTTAAAGTCCTTAACGCGCTTAAAAACTTGGCAACCCTCACTCCAATTTTCGACAAATTGACTTTCGGTTTTTGGGTTTGACCGATGTATGTTAATTCCAAAAATTCCCGTTTGGGTTCTTGATTCATCATAAGTCAAATCTTTGTTTGAGTCGCGATAAACACTAACGGGCTTGACTTGCCTTAGGGCTTCATACTTTCCTTGATGTAGACCAATCGCGTGTGAACCACGATATTGATTGGGAACTAGTCGTGCAACACCATTTGGGTTCGAAAAATGCTCCATTGCCTTTTTGCCAGGGTCGGTGGTAATCGGCCACTCCTTGTAAATCCATTCACTTCCTATTTTAAAACTAAGGGTGAGCACATCATCAAAAATGTTGGTCACCTTTAATCCCGAATCACTATTTCGAACCCCAACTATATTCAAATCATAGTCCTTGGGGCCCTCAAACCATTTATAGCCCTTGGTTTTTACGGCTTTTTCAATTTTTTCTTTAGAATAAATCATAACCTAGAAATTAAAATTCCACTTCCGAGACCTAAAGTAAGCCATATCCAGGGTCTCTTGTAAAAAGGCTGCTCTTGTTTAATGGTTAAATTATTCATCCCTTGCGTTTTAGTGTACGGATTTCGATTTAAAAGAACCACTATTGGTTCGGGCTTTTTAAAGAACCCTAATTTTTTATCCGCTATCGTTAGCGTGTAGTCGTTTTTGATTTTAAGGTCATTTATTAGGACTCCGCTATCCAATAATTCACCATTAAAAGAAATCCACTCTTCTTTAAAATTAAACGTTGTGCTCAATTCCCCTTGGTCGTTTGTGTCAATGTCTAGTTGAGCATAAATAGTATCGAATTTCGTTTCCGTAATCACGCTCACTTGATTTTTATAGTTTTTTATACCCTCGATTTTTCGAAGGCCAAGTTCTATGGCTTTTCTCTTGTCAACAATAATTTGACTTTGAGTTGCTAATTCTTGACCTTGAAGATTTATCGTTGTTTCAAATTGAGCATTTTCGGATTTGAGTGTTGACAAGGCGTTCTCCATTTCTCTAAGGTCCTTTTCCTTTGAGCATTTATCTACAAATAGGTAGAGAATTAAAATAAGCCCCGCGAGGCTCAATAAATTTTTTGCATTCATAGTAAATCAAGGTTTTTGTTGGTTATTGGCTCCTTACGAGTAAACTCCGTCCACCCATTAAGCCTTTGTATGTCTTTACTTCTTACAAATTTGTCGGCATTCATTTTTTCTACTTCGTTTATGGTCGGTCGAAAATCTTTAGAAATTCCATTGATGTCAAAAGCCACATTTGAGTTTAGAACGTAAGCCTTAATTCGGGCCATATTTAAAAAACGGCTAATTATTCGATGTGGGTATGGGTGGTTCGCGGCCACGCTTGCTTGAATGAACACAACATCGTGGGGCCTTATGAACAACTCTAAGCATCCTTTTGAGTCCACATCGTGCCGCGTATAAGTTTTATGGTTTTGAATAAAGTGGTCAAAATTTGGGTTGTTAGATAGCCAAGTAATTTGAGGCACGCGCTCAAAGGCTAGAACTTGTACGTACAGGTCATCGTGTTCGCCAACCAAGCACGCCGAATAACTTTTGCTTCCAAAAAATCTTCTTAAGTCTAAAATGGCATTTGCTCGGTCAACATTTTTTTTTGACTCCGAGTTTATGTGTTCTAAAATATCTTGATATATTTTTTCCATATTAAAAAATTTCTCCCGTTTTCATGTCAACATCACCAAAAGGCGTTGAGGTCAAATCGGTATGAAACATATTTGATGTCCCCGTGTCTTTTAAGAGCATATCAATTTTGTCAATAATCGCCGATGTATAGTACCTATCATTAAACATCTTTGATTGGAGGTGAAATTGAATTTTTATCCTGTCTTTTGGCTTGATATTAAGCCGTTTAACATCTTCGATGATGAATGAAAAAGCGATAAATGAAATGGGTACTATTTTATCTTTATGCTTCTTTCTTAGAACCACTTCCCATACTTTGTCGGAACGATGAATAACATCGAATACTTTACCCTCTATATTCATTTTTCAAATTGTTATCAAAAATAATAAAATCATGTTATCAAATTGTCTATTGTGAACATCTTCTTCGAATAGTCTTTTGGGTCTTTGATTGACTTGAGCCAAACATTAACTATGTAGGACCTTGCATAGGCCTTCGCTTTTTCTTTTTTATCGTTTAAAGGCATTACCTCACCGAGCCTAATCCGTATCAACGCGCCTTGAGAGGATTCATACGAAATTCTTTTAAGCCCATAATCGTATGCCTCTTGTGCCAGCATCTTTGATATATCCATCCATTTATGTTTTCTAATCTTATTATACCAAACGTCTCCAAAATCATCGTAGAACTCGCCCTTTATTGCCTTTGAGTGCATTTGGATAAAGAGGTCATACATATCCCGTGCTAGTTGTTGCTTATCAATCGGTTTAGGCTTTTCGGATTCTATTTTGCTTAATTTAATTTTTACTTCTTGTATTGATTTGTTTCGGTGTTCCGAATATGCATTTAAAATCCGACTAATATAAATCGGGCTAAACTTGCCATAGCACTCGTTATCTACGTCCAATTTGCCCGCAACACTCATTTGAATTGCTCGGTCTATGTCCTCGACGGAAAGGTTTCCGAAGTGCTCCTTAATGAATCCTACGTTGACTATTAATTCTTCTTTACTAGGTTCTTCCTTTAAGCCTAAATAAAAGCGCCATCTTCCAACGGCATCAATTAGTGGCGATAGTTTTTTGTTGTCGTTTAAATCGCGAATCTTTACATCTTTAACAAAAGAGTCATAGATACGCGCTTGGTCTTTATTTAGGCTCGGTATTACCGAAGAAATCGAATGATTTGGCTTCGTCAACTGCGTGTTGGACCTTGATAAACCTTTCTTTGATTCCATTTATAGGGGCGTTTTCGTTTAAATACGTTTCGAACTTGTTTCCGAAGAGTGTTTCGGGTCTTAGGTAATCTTGCATCGATGTGTTTAACCATTTTGCACTCTTTACGTCTATGACCTTTTTAAAGTCATCAAAAGTGTACCCATCATTCAATCTTTGATTGATATACTTAATCGCTTGCTTACTCTTGAATGAATAAGATTTGTTCGCCTTAGCATTAAGATATTCGATTATTTCTATAATCATATCATTATTTCCTAAAACAACATGGGGATTTTTTGGTTGATTTTTTTCTACTTTTTCTTTTTTAATACGTTGTTTTACAACTCTTTGAGTTTTTATTGTTTGTATATTTTCAAAAACAATTTTATTTATTTTATGGCTTATAAAAATTCCGTGCTCTTCTAATTCAAGAAGTTTTATCCCCGTTTTTATCCATCGATAAAAAGAGGGTGTGGAAATTCGATAGCGGGCCAATAAGACATCATAATAGATTTCTTTTCGGCCACTTGAATACTCGGATAAAATATCCAACCAAAAACTACGGAATTCGCGAGGTTGCGATGCTAACCTCAACACAAGTTCCATTAGTCCACTATTTCATCGATTGTTACCCCTAGGGCTTTGGCAAAGACTTTTATGGTGTCAATATGCATATTGGTTTGACGGCCACTTACAAAACGACTAATGCGGTCTTTACCGATGTTTTTGCCCGAGAGTTGAATAAGGTTAAATAGGTCGGTTTGTGTCAAACCTCTCTCGATAAGGATTTTATTGATTTTAGTCATTTTAGAAAAGATTAGTTAAAAAATTTAAGAACTCTTCGGGCATCGGAATGGCCTACCGCAAAAAACAATATGTAATTCATTGCAAGCAAAATGTTTGCTATGCCACCCACGCTTACATATTTATCATGAACGTAAATGCCAAAAATTAAAATAGTCGTCATCATCGAATATCCAATTATTCCGAAAATTGCCCGATTGACGTAGTAATAATAAAGTAGAATGGTATGTAGGTCTTTCTTTTTGGGCAATACCAACTTGAGGTACCTGAAATTCCTTTTTCCAATGAAAAAGAAAAATCCCGCTAAGTAAGATATTAGGATTTCTCCAAAAATAGCCAAGATGGTTTCCAAATATGCGTCCATGTCTTTTTAGAGTCTTGAGTTGTGTGCAAATATAATTCGTTTGTATTATATTACAAATACCTCAATGTGTTTTTAAAATACCCTAATAATAAGTGTACGTCATTATACGGCCTTTTTTTTGCTTTGTCTCGAACAAGTTGCTTTCTCATGGTGAGAAAGTAACTTTCTCATGGTGAGAAAATCACTTTCTTATGGGACATACTTAAGTTGTTGATAGTCATTATTAAACTCTCTTATTTGAGTTTTTTCATTTTCTCATGGTGAGAAAGTAACTTTCTCATGGTGAGAAAATTTATTGGCTTGACCATTACATTTGACGGGCAATGCTAGTGGCGGTTTGAGTATCAAGCCAAACTATCTTTGAAATGACCTCATTAACTTGAATATGAGCATCTTGCCATCGGCCTTTTTCCCAATCAACACTAAAAATCACACTATTACCTAGGATTACACTTCTTCCCATCATACAGCCTGGTGTGGGCTTAAATAACCCTTCTTCATCCATAATCAAATCGTGACTATCATCATAGAATCCATATTTATTTAATGGCATTCGTTCTACTAAATCACACCCGATGGCTTCGTATAATTCTTTCAAATCAACGTCTCCATAGTTGTTTTTTCTAAATAAATGCTCGCTAACGGAATGCTCGTAAACATTGATAAAAATTCCCTTGACGTATTTTGATTTATCAAATTTTACGTCTTGATTAATTTGAGTTTCTTGTAACATGGTTTGTTAAATTATTTAAAGTTTAAAGTAAAAATTAATTGCTTGTTTTTTTAAATTTTTCATCAATAATCATTGGAACAGTATTTTTCCAAGATATTAAATGATGTATTCGTGTATTGCTACTATTAATTAATGAGACTTTTACACTACTCGGTTGCATCATCGTTGTAGTAAATGCTTTTGCATAGGTGCCAAATTTTTTATACATATCGGTAATTCCATGTGTTTGACTTTGGGTATCTTTTTGGTCAAGTTGTAAGTTTGTAAAAGTGAAAAAAAGATGTCCCCTAGAACCCAACGTTGTATAGGTATTTACATCTTCGTTCATGGAGCCAATAAATTGGAAGGGTCTTTCGGTACTACATAGAAACGAGTTCATGCACTTTCTAGTTAATTTAATTCCGCTAAAACCACCAATGTGGTCTCCACCTTGACTAAAGGCAATGGACTTTATATTCACGCTTTTATAAAAATTCAACAAGGAGTTAAATACGTTGTCTAATTGCTTTATCTTCTTTGCTCCCTCTAAGTATCGAAACCCAAAATAATAATAATCATCATCTAGTTGAATAAAATACTTTATTCCTAATTGTGCGGCAATTTCAAAACAAGCGTTCCGAGCATGAGTAATTGTACGCCTTTCGTCAAAATTGTTTCCTTCATCTATTTTGTCGGCCATTTCTTTTTTATTGAAAACCTTGACAAACTCTTCCCCATACAATTTTATGTATTCATCTAAGGCTTTGTCTTCGTTATCAACAATAAAATATACCAAACCAGTGTAACCGCATGACTTTAGAGTTGTAAGGGTCTTAACATTATTTGGTCGGCCATGAGTCAAAATGAATGCGGCAAAACTATTATTCTCCATAATCTTCCAAGTATTGATTTCTTATGTCTTCGGTCAACTTAACATAACCATATTGCACGGCCTTCTCGAAATCTATGATAACCAAAGCACTTTTTTCCATCAAGTGTTGCATTTCTAAAGATGCATGAGCATAATAATCCGCTATTTTTTCGTAATTAAAAACCATGTGTCTAGCGGCCGCGTCCAATAAAAATTGTTTTTCGGATGATTCAAGATTGCTCGATTCAATTTCTCTAGACAATCTTTGATATTTTGTCTTATCAACTAATTCTAACAAATGAGGTTTCTTGTTTTTTGGTTCATAAATGGGCGCTTCAATCTTTGAAGAATACTTTTGTTGGTCTTCATCAGGCGCAAATTCTTGACCAAATAAATTTATCTGTTTCATACAATTATTTTTTTACAATAAACCCTAGAATACGACTAGGAATAACGTAATCATTATTGCACTCATCACAACATGGTCCATATATGTCGTAATTTTTTATTGGTTCGGGATTATTGCCCCAACCCTCAAAATCTTTTTCACAAATAGAACACTTCATCTCTTTGTTTTTTGTTTGTTGTTGTATTACAATACAAATGTAAGTTGTATTTCGATACATCAAAATATATTTTCGAGCATTTTTTCATATAATTTTGGTCTTGTTGTTGTTTTGACGTGCGATAGTTCAATAGTACAAATGTCTTTTTATGGCGTTTTTTTT
>Ga0194116_10002644_pt1 | contig 22773 bp, 23 predicted proteins | sample TA2MahsurfametaG_4_FD_148617 | JGI IMG/M metagenome (GOLD analysis project Ga0194116, IMG submission 148617) | Freshwater microbial communities from Lake Tanganyika, Tanzania - TA2015008 Mahale S9 surface | ecosystem: Environmental > Aquatic > Freshwater > Lake | place: Tanzania: Lake...
CCAATCCCCAATCCCCAATCCCCAAAATAAATGATTTTCAAAAAAAATCTATATTTTTTAAAATAAAATAAATTATCTTAAAATTAACAAAATTAATTAATTTAATAATGAGTTACAAAAATGGATCATTTGAAGTAAAATAATTATATAAAAAGAACTTTAAATTAGTCTTAGTTAAGTTTTACTTTGTCCCTTCTAAAAGGTTGATGGAAATAAATAATATATCTGAAATACAATCAGTTTCGTTCGAAATAGAAGACTTTCTAAATTTTGAAGAAATCTTATTAAGGGCTATAGAACAACTAAATTTTGAGAATAATACTTTTAATTCAAAAAAAACAAGTATTAAGTCCATAGAAATTACAGAATCTAATAAGGACCAAATAGCTTTAAATGTTTTGCAAAATAAGAAAATAATTTTGAAATTAAAACCCGAATTATATAAAATCCGCATTGGAAAGAAAAAAACTGGATTACCTAATTTTGATTATCCTCCCATAATTTCTAAAAACATATATAAAAATTCTAACTTTACAATTTTTAGCATTGAGTATGAGGAAACTCATTTGGATGATCCAGAAATTATAAAAAAAAATTTAGAAAAAAACATTTTTTCGAAAAACGATGATATTATTATTTCAAATAAATCAAATAATTTAAAAGAAAACTTAATTCATAATTCTGTAAATAACTCGAAAGATATTAATTATATTAGTACGAACAATCTTTCAAACGATATGAAATTTGCAAAATCCAAAAAATGTTGTGATAAATGTGTTATTTTTTAATTTATTATAAACAAATAAAAACGAAATTTTTCATATAAAAAAAATATTTTTAATAAATTTTGTTATTAAATCATAAACTATTTAGAAATGTCTGAAGCTATTTTTAATTAATTAATACATTTTATTCATAATTTTTATTATTTTTTACTTTTGATATAAACCATTTTTTTGAGGGGTAAAATTAATTGAATTCACAGATTTTAATAAATGTATCTGAAATAATACCAAAATTGAGATTTATCTAAATATATGAACAATAAAAATAAAAATTCAGAAACAAATTAAAATAATAAAATTTCTCCATAATAAATTTAATAAAATAAAAAATAAAATATTAAAAAATTTAATTATCCGATTAATTCTAATATTTATACAATAACTTCAATTCTATTATTTTCAATTTATTGCTTAAAGCTACTATCTCAAAAACTAATAAATTAAATCAAATTAAGAAGATTTTATATAATAAATTCTTGAAATTAAAAACAATAAAATTATCTAGTATTTATTTTATTTTTATTCAAATATTTAACAACATCCTTTCTTTTTTTCCTTCTTTTCACCTTTATCAGCTGGTTTAAGTTGTTGTGATGTATTTTGAGGCGTAAGATCAAAATTAGCATTTTTACTTTCTTTGATTTTCATAATTTCTGTGCTTAATTGTTTGAATGATTCTTCAATATTAGTGTTATTCATTGCAGATGTTTCAAAAAATTTCATGTTATATTCAGAAGCTATATCATTTGCTTCTTTGGCACTAACAGCTTTATTTTCAGCATCACATTTATTTCCTAATAAAACAATTGCAATAGAGTCTCTTTGAGTATAAGATTGAATTTGTTTCATCCATTCTCTTATTTTCTCAAATGAATTTCTATCAGTTAAATCAAAGACCAATACTATACCATCTGCTCCTTTATAGTATTGTTGAGTGATATTTCTAAATCTTTCTTGACCAGCTGTATCCCAAATTTTTAATTTTATAGATTTCCCATTGATATTTACATCTTTAGTTTTATAATCTATTCCAATTGTTGTTAAATGATGTTTGATGAATTTGTTATCAGTATAGCGAAGCAAGATACAAGTTTTGCCAACACCAGATTCTCCTATTGTGAGAATTTTTGCAACCATATTATCCTTATCACTGCTAGTCATTTATTATTATTATTAGAATTTTATTTTTAAATAAAATTTTATTATTTCATTTTTTAATAATAATTATAGATTTATAGATGTTTAATATAAAATTGAAATTTCTATTAATCTTTTCAAGAATTTTTTTAAGTTCACTTTATCATTTAGCAAGATATTTATAAAATATTAGGTTTTCCTTACAAACAGTTATTTTTAAGATTTTTATTTAATTACCTAAAATTCTAAATCAAGGTTTTATGATAATTTTATAAAAATTAAAATTAATATTTTTCTAAAAATAAGTCAGAAATGATTAAATAGTTAATAGCGAAAATATTTAAATTCTAAAATTTGACAACTCATACAATTAAAAAGTCTTTAGAATTAATTTCCAAATTTTTATTCGATAACTAAATTTATAAAAGTTTAAGTTATTTGCATTAAGATCAACAATATTTATTCAAATAGCAAAATTTTTATATTTAAAAAATTAAGTTATTACTTGAGTTGTGAAATTTAATTATTCGTAATAAATAAAATTATTTAATATATTCTACAAGAAAATGTATGAAAACAAAACAGTTTTTGATAAAATCAAAGCTTTTGATGTATACAGAAAACTCCCAAAAGATTATTTACAACCAACATTTATAGGAGCAGTTTGTAAATTATAAAAATTAAAAATATACAAATTGAAATTTTAAGAACAATAAAAAGCATTTTATTAAATTTTTTAAGATCATTCTAGATTTAAATGATTATTATATCTTACATTTTTCACTCAATTTATCAGACAATTTTTTAAATAGTTTTACAGTATTAATTTTTAGTATCTGTAATTTCTATTTCAATAATGATACTTTTATTCATATCAGAATTCCGTACATTTATTAAAATCAAAACTTCTTCAGAAATGTTGGTTGATACATCACACAGTCAAGAACTTCTAAAAATTAATATGGATATAATTATCTCCAAACTCCCTTGTTCAATAATTTCGTTAGATGTGCAAGATGTAATGGGTACTCATAGTTTAAATGTTCATGGTAAACTTGTAAAAAATAGAGTAAATAAAAATGGAAAGTTCATTGCATTATACAATGAACCTAAAGAAGATGGACATTCTCATGATGCTCATTCAGAAGTACCTCAACCAAATTATGAACAATTAAAAGAAGAAGTTAATAATCAGGAAGGCTGCCAATTGCTTGGAAATATTAATGTTTTAAGAGTTCCAGGAAATTTTCATATATCATCTCATGCTTATGGTAGAACCATTGGTAGATTAATCAGTGATATTGATTTCAAATATGATATTTCTCATAAAATAAATCATATAAGTTTTGGAGAAGAATCTGAAATTCAGCATATTAAAGAAAACTTCAAAGTCGGAAATATAAGCCCATTAGATGGAGTTGTAAAAGATAAAAAAGGTGAAGTTGATAAAATTTATGAGTATTATTTGAAAGTGGTTCCCACTAGTTATATTGATATAAATAAGAAAACTTTTGATGTAAATCAATTTACTTCAAATTCAAATGAAGTTCCTATAAATATGACTATTCCCACAATTTACTTCAGATATGATCTTGCTCCTATATTAGTTAAATTTGAGCAATTTAAAGAAAGTTTTTTTGAATTTTTTGTGCAAATCTGTGCTATTATTGGAGGGATTTATTCAGTTATTGGAATAATTGATACCCTCGTAAATAGAATCATTAGAAAATCTTAGTTTAATTTAATTTATTGATTTTTAAAAATTTAATTTTGATCAGATATAAGATTATTAAAATTTTATTTTGGTAAATTATGTCAATTTAAGACAAAATGATATAAATTTTGATAAAATCATTTTAATTAGCTCAAAAGATATATTTTATTATGATACAAAAAATTTAAAATATTATATAAAAATTTTAATAGATATTTGATTCAAAAAGAATTTCAAGCAAACAATGCTTCATTTTATGCTTTTCAAAAAAAAAGAATTGCTTATTTTTTATAGATAAATTTGTAAATAAATAAAAATAATTTTAATATTAATAAATTATGAATGCTTCGGATCAACAAGAAAAAAAAAGAATTGACAAAATATTCAAAGAAGCGCAAAAGGATTTAAAAACTAGTTTTCTAAGTTTAAAATTTTCACCTGATTATTTGGGTGCTGTGGTAAATTTTACTGATGCAGCTAAAGGATACAGAAAATTAAAACTTTTTAAAGAGGCTTTATTAAGCTTTGAAGAAGCAATAAAGTGTAACAAAAAATTATTAGAAGGATGGGCTGAAGGACAAAACTATTTAGAGATGGCGGAAATATATTTTTACGATTTAAATAACTACGTCAATGGATATGATTGTCTAAAGAATGCTTCATATGCAATAAAATTAACTGGTAAATTATCTATGAGTGTTAAAATTTATATTGAACAAGCAACAAAATTTATTGAAAATGGGAATAATAAAATGGCTTTAGAAATTTTATTATCAGCATTTGAAGACTGTAAGGATAATTTACATGATGATCTTATGAAAATTTCTATGGAAGAAATATTTATAAAAATTATTGATATCTATTGTGGTTTGGAAAATTATGGTAAAGCAGCAGAATTTATAATCGATTATATAAAAATTCAAAAATTGCTTAAAGATGAGAAAAAATATAAAGTCTCTAAAAACTATCTTTATTTAGGTTTGATTCGATTAATTATGAATGAATCCTATTTGATAGAAAGTATTATTGATGAAATGTTCTCATTTTATGATAATTCATGTTCAGATGATATCGATGACTTAAAAAATGCTGCTAAATATTTTGATGAATTAAATAAACAAAAAATAAATAATTTAGTTATTTATTCTTTTTCACTTTTTCCTAATAATTTATTAAAAGCTTTTAGAAAAGCCTATGATAAAAAGGAGATTGCTGGATTATCTAATCAAGTCAGGAATATTAATTTAAATTCAGCGAATATTAATATAGAAATTAATAAAAAAAATGATATTGATGAAACTAGAGATCAAACTGTTAATTCATATTTAGGAGATGATTTTAATAATTTTGAAAATTTAAATAACAATAATCATAATCAAGAAAATGCAAGCAATAATAATTTTCAAGCTGATGATTATTTATAAATTAAGAAACATTAATTTAAATTCAAAATAAATTTAAATTTATAAATTATTAAAATTTGTTTAATTAAATTTTAATTTTTATTTTAAAACAAAACTATTACAAATTTATTAAAAGCTTACAATTTGTTTGACTTATTCAATATTTTGAACGGGTTTTTCAAACTTAATTGATTGTTTTTTTTTTTAAACCAAAAAAGCTTATAAAAATCATAAAAAACGGAAAATTAAGTTTGAATCAGTTTAAATAAAAAAGAAAGATAATTTAAATAAGACTAAAATTTTAAATAATGAAATTTTATTTTTCAATAAATAATTTTAAATTAAAAAAAATAAAATTAAATGAAAAATATTTATTATTTTAGTTTGCTAAATAAAATATAAAATAAATACAAATATGAGCATCACAAATGATAGGAATTCTGACATTGATGATATTTCAGTAAACACAAATTTAAAAGTTTTCAATGGAGGATTGGGTTTGAATAAAAATACAAAAAAAGATCAAAATTTTAATAATGCCTTTAATAAGAATGAAAAAAATAAAATTTCTACTTATAATAAAGAATTCCTTGATTCGAAAGAAAAAAATTCCAAAGAAAATAATTATATAAATAACATTAATTCAAAATTTAAAGAGATTAATTTAGATAAAGATAGCCTTATTGAAGCTGAAGGCATTATATCATTCCGTTCTAAAAAAGTAAACAAAAATGATATTCATGAAACTCCTGATTTGAATAATATTACGAATGGGTTAATAAATAAAATCGATAAATTAAATAAAAACGCAAATAAAAAAGAAAACAGGGGGACTTTAGATAATAATTTAAACTCTAAAAATGCAATTGAAGAACTTACAATTAATAAAATTTTCAAATTAAATGATGAAAAAGAGACAGAAAAAGAAATAAAAAATTTTGAAAAGGAATCGCAGAGAATCCAATCGAAAATTTTAGCTGGAAATCCATTGGAATCAAGTTCTTCTGAATCGTCAGAAGATTATGAAAGATGTGAAGGTTATAACACTCAAAAAATAAAAAAAACTTTAGATAATATCAATATAAGAAATCTACATAAAACTGGAAGAGAGAAAAATAATTTATACAAAACACTTCAAGAAAATAAAAATTTTAAAAGCAATTATAATAAGAATTATAATACCATTTCAGGGAATGAGAGAATAGATTTAAATAAAGATTCATTAGAATTAGGACATAATGCATCAAATGATAGTGGGGAACGCATCGAAAAAAATATATTTTGGAATTTGAGAGGTAATAATGATGAGAATGAAAATATGGATTACAATAACCAAATAAAAAGACCTAAATCAGCAATCGATAGAGAATACAATTCAGGTACTTAATTTTAGGAAATTTATTTGATAAAATTTAATTAAATCTTTTTTATGACTACATTTTATTTAGAAAAAATCAAAAATCATAAGTCAAAAAAATCTGATAAGGAATCTCCCATAAGCAATTTTAAAGGTACTTTGTCCAAAATTGAGAAAGGATATGCAATTTTTGTTACAACAGATGATGTAATTATGCTTTTACCTTCTTTCTTGATCCCAAGAAATCTTGGGATTGGAGATACTTTTAGTTTTAAAATTTTTGAAGTGCAAAAATATAATAATAAAGTTAATAACATTTATGACATTCAGAAAAAGTATACAAAGCCAATCGGGAAATAACAATAAATTTATAAAAATAAAGTGCTAAATTTTCATTTGTTTTTATAAGAATAAATAATTTTTAATTTTTAAGTTTGTATAAAGAATTTAAGATATTGAAATTCAAAAATTTTTATTAAGAATATCATATAGCTTTTTTTTGAATTTGGAATAGAAATTTATTAATCTTTTAAAATTTTAATTATCTATAGATTATGACTTTTTATAAATAATTAATATTCACAATATTCAAATATTAAAAATGAAATCAAGTATTGAATTTAAAAAAATTAAAGGTGGGAATGTAGCAAAATTTGTTAGATCAAAAAAGCAAAGAGACGATGTTCCTTGCTCTTTGGAAGGTTGCTACTTATGTGAGACTCAAAGTCCTATTTTAAATCAAAACAGGGCAATTTTACTTTTAGACTATAATATTATTTCTGATCAAATAGATGCTATTGAAAATTTTGAAATTATTAATAATTGTATTATTCCTTTATCCGAATACTTGTTACTAAATAAAAAAAATCATCAATTATTCAAAAGATTCAATCAGGTAATAGATCAAAGGAATATCTATATTTTTCCGAATGAATTTCATTCTGAAATTATTGTAAGTGATGAAAATACCATTAAAAAAGAAGATAGACAAATCATGCTTTTTTCAAAAACAGTGGAATATCTATTAAATCATTTTTTAAATATTTCAAAAGATATAAAATTAATTGTTTTAACTAATTCAAATAATAAATTGAAATATTTTGAAAGCAAAATATATAATAATATTGACAATAAGGAATATCAGGAAAATTTAAGTATTTAATGTTAACATCTTAATCTAATTTTGAATCATTCAAATATTGAAAAAATATATTTAAATGAAATAAATAATCTTAAAATAATTTAATTTAAAAATAATCAAAATTATTAATTAGATATATATACAATTAAAGAGTTTGCTGATGCTGAAATGAAAGAATCTCCAGATTTATATAATTATATTGCTTTATTTGATGAAAAACATGAAAAATTAAATAGGAATCTTACAGGAGAATCTGATGATATTCTCATGATTGATAATGATTTTATTCATCTAAACGAGGTTGATATGAAGCAAAGCATAAAACAAGGGAATTTTTTCCAAGGAAAAATTAATTTCCAACCAAATAATTTAAACTCTGCTATTGTGAAAGTTAATTTATTTGATAAAGATGTAATAGTGGATAATACAGAAAGAATTAATAGAGTTTATCATGGAGATATAGTATGTATCGAAATTCTTGATGAAAAAAGTAAAAATAAAATTTTAAAATTTAATAAAAGATTGGATATCAACAAAAAAAAATATTGAATTCGAGTCAGTAAATGAAGAAGAAAATTTAGAAGAAGAAAATACCCAAGCAATAGAAGATTCGGAACTTAATGAGCAGCAAAAAAACATTAAACAATTAATAGATATGAGTAAAAAAACTCCAGTGGGAAGAGTTAGAGGAATTTTAAGAAAGTTTAGGAATCAATTCTGTGGAACAATAATTAATAAAACAGATATTACTAATAATCTTGTAAAAAATGTATCTGATGAAATTTATAAAAACGCAATTTTACACGGCTATGAAATATTTATTCCTATAGATCCGAAATTCCCAAATTTTTATATTAAATTATATCAGCCAGAACTCTATTATAATAAAAGAATTGTAATTAAATATGATACTTGGAATCCCAAGCATATTTATCCTATAGGGCATTTTATAAAATCATTGGGTGAAGTTAATGATGTCAAAGTAGAAAATGAAGTTATTTTACTAGAGCATTCAGTCGATGTAAATCCTTTCTCTCAAAAAATAATAAATTCATTACCCAATGAAAATGCACAGCTAAAAGTTACTGACGAAGATTTAAAAAATCGTAGAGATTTGAGAAACATAAATATATGTAGTATAGATCCTCCAGGATGTAAAGATATCGATGATGCTCTTCATTGTAGAATTCTTTCTAATGGAGATTATGAGGTTGGTGTTCATATTGCAGATGTTACTCATTATGTAAAAGCAGGAAGCGAAGTTGATCGAATTGCTGCGAAAAATTCTAATACTGTATATATGGTTCATAAAAGAACTGATATGCTTCCAAAAGTGCTAACTGAAAATTTATGTTCTCTTGTAGGTAATAAAGAAAGATTTGCTTTTTCAGTTACATGGGTTTTGGATAAAGAAACTCTTGAAATCAAAGATGTGGATTATTTCAAAAGTATAATTAAATCTAAAGCCGCACTTACTTATCAACAAGCGATGGAGAGAATCAATGACTCAAACGACAATTCCGATTTGACAATTTCTATAAGAAATTTGCTTAAAATTTCAAGACATCTAAGACAAAAAAGGCTTGATGATGGTGCGCTTATTTTAGCTTCTACAGAAATGAAATTTGTTGTGGATTTTGAAACAAATTCTATAAATGATATTTCAATGTATAAAAGTTTTGAAACAAATCAATTGGTAGAAGAATATATGCTTCTAGCGAATGTATATGTTGCTCAAAAAATATATAATACATATCCATCCTGTGCAGTTTTGCGTAGACATCCATTACCTAAATTAAAAGAACTTGGTAATCTTAAAAAATTATTGCAAGAAAATGGTTATGAAATAAATGTTGATGATTCAAAATCATTGGGAGAATCACTTGATTGCATAAAGCGTGATAATGATCCATTTTTTAATAAACTTGTTAGAATTATGCTTACAAGAACTATGAATCAAGCAAAGTATTTTCCAAGTGGAGAATTTGGTTATTCTGATTTTTTCCATTATGGATTGGCTATGCCAATTTATACTCATTTTACTTCACCTATAAGAAGATATGCCGATGTACTTGTTCATAGGCTACTTTCTGCAGCTCTTGATATCGATTATTTACCAATTGATATGAGTAATAAAGTAAAGGCAAATAAACAATGTGATCAGATGAATAAGCAAAATAGAGTAGCTTTCTTTTGCTCTAGATCTTCCAATGATTTTTCAACTTACTTATTTTTCAAAGATAAAATCGAAGAGTTGGAAATAAGTATTTTTTCGGTGGATTCACTTGCTCTGAGAGGACTGTCTCAAAAATACGGAATCGAAGCTGAAATTTTGTTTACGGATAAAAATGGGATTAATCTAATTAAGAAAATTGATTTAGACAAAAAGCAGATTATATTAAATGATAATACTGTCATTAATATTTTTGATAGAGTCCTAGTTTCCATAAATGCTGGTTATATTAATTATAGACGAGAAATAAAGTATAAATATATAAATAAAATTGACTAAATAAAATTAAAAATTTTTTGAACAACTAATATCATTCTTTAAACCATATATTTTTAAGAATTAAGTGTAAATCTATCAAAAAATCACTCTTTGAATTATTATTTGATACAAATTTAAAGCTGGATATTAATTTAATGATTTTTATAGGATTTTTTCGATTTTATTTTGTGAGGTCTTTTAGGAATTTTCATTCATTTTTATAAGTTTTCAAAGATTAAATTTAATTAAAATAAAATTAAAATTAATGAATAACACACAAAATTTATTAAAAGAAGAAATACCTTTACCTTCAAAAATAAATCGACCATTTCAGAGTATTTTTGACTCAGCAAGATATTTAAAAGATAAAAATCAACCTATAAGCGTTACAAATAAAAATCGAAGATCCAATTCTAATGAAAATTTGGTTCTTCCTAATTTAGATTTGCAAAAATCAAATGAAGGGAAAGTTGACGAAGATGACGAAGAATATTATCACACAAAGATATCAAAAATTGTACTAGAAATTATGAAACATAGAATACTTATAAAGTTGAAAAAAAATATTATGTCTTTGGTTGATGGGAAAATAATATGCTTTTCAGATTTAATAAAAATAATGTGCAGTTATAATTCATTCAATTATCGTATTGATTTAGAAGAATTGGATAGAGAAAATATGGAAAAAATTTTAGATTATTTAGATATTATAGAATGGAATAAATCCAGATATATGTGGGAAAATAAAGAAGAAGAACTAAATAAATGGTATAATGGGATAGAAAATATGTTAGAACTTGAACAAGTAAGTATTTTTAAAATATAATAAATATATAAGTTTTTATATAAATTTATCGATTATATTAATTAATATCAAGGCCATAAAATATTTAAGAATAAATCATATTCTTGATTACTTTAAATTCCGAAGAGAACATAAAAAGAAAAAGAAAGCTGGTAAAATAAGTTATTTCCAAATAAATTATCAAAATCTTTAGCTCTAATATTATATTTTTTTTAAATAAAAAATAAATTCAAAGAATTTTTTTCCACACAAATTGATGTAAATAACAATACTCTAAATGAAAATACAACTTTCCAAAAAAAAGATAATTTAAACAGCAGTTTTAGTAATGAGTCAAAAAAGACAAAAAATTTTCAAGAAGCATTTCCACCTAAATTCAATCCTGATAAATTGAGTCTTGAATTACCTGTTGAGATTTACACTATAAGACTGAATGCTACTAAAAATTTTCCTTTTAGAGGAAAGATAAATGCAGTTTTTAAAGATAAGCTTTTATCAGAATATGTAGATGCAATTATTTCTGATAGCTTTTGGTTTGTTGTTGCTTTTTTCCGTAGTAAAAATGAAATTGATAAAAAGGTTTGTGAGGAACTCAAAAAAACTGCTGCTGAAATACTAAAAAGAATTTCTTGTAACTATTTTAAATTTTTTATAAATTTATGTGATGATGATTCTCCTGTAAAAAAAAAAGACCCAATTTTAAATATTTTCCATGATTTTTTGTCTCAATGTGTTTTCTATTCATTATTTTTGGGATTCCCGAAATCTAGGCATATATTTAATGAAACATTTCGACATAAGATAATTAGCTTATTTGCATACTTATGTAATGGTCTCGGTACTCATAGTAATTTTAGTGTTGATCATTGGGATTTAGATTTGGGTACTGGAAATATAATTGAAATCTCAAATCAAACCTCAAGAAAAACGAGTATTTTCAAAAATTTTTATTAATTCTCATTATAATATTTTAACATTTAAAAATAAAGGAGATGAGCATAATCTAATACTTCCAGATATATCTGATTTCGATAATTTAATTAAAAATAACATTAAAACTCAAGATAATTTTCAGAATCATATAGATAGAGATAATTCTAATGCAAAAAATGCCTTGAGTACAAGAATTCTAAATACTCCTCTATATAGATTATATGCAGAAATGAATAAATTTGAGACATTAAATATGATTAAACCAATAAGAATGAATCAAAGAAAATTACTTGATATTGATCATAAAGATAAGGTTCATCATGAATACACAAAATTTGCAAAAGATTGTATTAGGAGCATTGCAGAAGAAAGAGAAAAATTTACAAGATTTAAGGATGAGAATGATAATAAATACAACACAAAAATTAAAGAAATCAAAACTAATACTAAAAGACTCAAAGATGAATTCAACAAAATTAGAATTCGAAGATATCAAGAATATGCAAATTATTGTATTTTTATTTCTTCTAAGTAAGTAATATTATATATCATTAAATTCCAAAAATAAAATTTATTTATACTAATGAATATTATATATAAGTTATATTTGAATATAATTAATTATCTTTGAAATCAGTTAATTACTTTCAATTTTTTCATCAAGTATTAAAAAATTAAAATACAAAAATAAATTAAAATCAAGAGGTCATATATATAAACTTGTTTCTTTAAGTTGATTATCTTCAAAATATAAATAAATTTTAATGATAAATTTAAGAGATAAAAAAAAATTTCCCAAAAAATATAAATTTTAATTTAATAATGAAAGAAAAAATTTAATTAAAGATAGTAAAACCAGATTTTATTTCATTTTTTTTTAAAAGTAAAAATCACCTGAGTCTTGGAATATCCTTACTATTTATATTATCAACAAATGTCATTTAATCATATTTAAGGATTATTTAAATTTATCAATATCTACATATTTATTATCTTTAAAGGATTCTTTATTTTCTGCAAATTTTTCATAAAATTGGTTTTTAAATTGAATTCCATATTTTATCAAATCTTCTAGTTCATGTTCGAATCCTTCTACATTTATGATTGATAAAATCGATATACAAGAATGTTTATTCCTACTAATTTGGCCAAGTTTAAATTTATTCAGGCCAAAGAAAATAGGGACATTTTTCTCCTTACAAACTCTAAATATATCTAGTAATTTTTCATCTAAACCATTTTTTCCTTCAATTTTTTCAATATTTGGAATTATAAAAACCATTTTAGCATCACTAAAATTATTATATTAATTATAAATTTTAAAGAATAAATTTTTAATTTATTTACCCCAATTTAATCTTTTTATATACTTCTCGAAATCCTACAATAAATCTTTTCTTTGCTTTTGATGGTTTCACTTGTTTCTTCTTAAAATATATATCTCGAAGTTTTATAACAAAATCACTGAATTTTTTATCAAAATCTTTATTAAGAATTTGATCAACATATTCTCTTATAAATTTTTTCCCTATATTTGTTCCTGGTAAAATCCCTTCATATTTATCAATAAATTCTTTTACAATATTTGGATTTGAAAATTTTTGAATATTTTTAAAATTGATTCTTCTCAATTCTTTATTCTCTTTCAAATAATCATTAAATTCTTTTCCGTTTAAATTGGTGATATCAGTCTCTAATTTATAAGTATTTTCTAAGAAAAGTTTATATTCTTCATCTATTTTAGCATTTTGTTCACTAAATTATATTTTAGTAAATAATTAATTTGGTTTACTTAGACTTTTTCAAAGCAGATTCAAATAAAAATCCCTTGGGTTCATTATTTTTAATTAAATCTTTAAAGCTAAAATCTATTTTTGAATCTTCATCTTGATTTTTATCTGAATATTCAATTAATTAAATAAATAAAAAAAGTTATTGAAATAAAAGATTTATTAAAAATATATATTTTCATTTTTTACTATTAAAATCTTTTTTTTTATTTTCATGATAGTTTTTATTTTTTTTCTTTGAATTTAATTTTTTTTGTGGAGAAGAATTATTTTTCATTTTATCAATAGAGTTATCGTAGCTTAAATTTTCAAACATAAATTTATTAGCTTTTGAATATTTATCATGATTTTCAACTTCAATATTCTTATTATAAACTTGAGAAGACTTTTTTAAATTATTATTATTGTTTGAATTACTTTGTAAATAAAAATTATTATTACTTATATTATATTTTTGAGTATCGTAATAAGATAAATTATAAGGGTTATTATATAAATTATTAAAATATTCATTATTAAAATTGTTATTGTACAAATCTTTATTGAATTGCTTATAGTATGGATTAGTTTTATTGTTATTATAAAACTCTGGACATGAAGAATTAAATTTATTTATGTTGGCATTTTTATTTAATTTATCAAATATAAATTGAGAATGTGGATCAGGACAAAAACTGTTTGGATAAAAGCAATTAAAATATCCATACCAGAATGGATAAAAGGGATTCATATAATTTGTGAAATTAATATCAATTTGATTAGAATTCAGAAATTTATAATTGTTTTTCAGTTTATAATTTTGCTTTTTTGAATTATAAACTCCATGAGGAAAATTATACTTATCTATGCTGTTAAAATTATCATCGTTTTTTTTACATTGATCTATATTAAAATTATAATAATTGAAAACTTTATTGTTTATTATTGAAGTTGGATTTATTTGATTGTCATTTTTATAAATTTGTTTATTTTGAAATTCATATGAAACATTTCTCTTTTCTCCTTCAGATAAATGTAAGGTTGTTGATTTGTTCTTAAAAGAATTATTATCTTTAACGTTATATAAATTTTTATTAATATCTATTTCATTGGTGGAATCTTGATTTTTTTCAACTTTTTTTCTTAAATTTAAATTGTGTTCGTGACTTTCATTATTTTTAATTGTACTTTTATTGTTGGGATTCAACATCATTTTTATAGTTTTTTTTTCTAATTCCAATTTCTTAATTGTTAAATCTTTTTTAGATTCTTCTTCTTTGGAATGTTCAAGTAAATTTTGAGTAGATTCTGATAAAGATAAATTTGGGTTGCAATCAGATATTATATTATCGTAGTTTTCATTCTCTATTTCTTTGATAGTCTCCAATTTCAACATTTTATTTTCTGGTATTTCCTTATTTTCAAAATTGAAAATGTTGCTAATTAAAAATTGTTTTTTTTTAAAACGATATTTATAAACTGCTTTTTTGCACAATGAAATTCTTTTTTTTTTCTTCCCCAAAACAAGATAATCATTTTTCTATATTTTAATTAAAATAGAAATTGAATTTATTAAATATTTAATTTTAATTAAAATTCTTACATTATTTTGAACAATTGTTTGATTAGTTTGGTTATTGTTTAAAATATTAGTTTGATTCATAACACTTGTATCATTATTATTCAAATTAATTGATAAATTATTAATATAATTCCCTAAAGAATTTTGATGTGAAAGGTTGTTAGAAATATTGTTATTATTTTGATTTGTTTTATTAATATTGTTTGAATTTAGATTATTGATGAAATTATTGTTTAGATGATTTTTCGGGTTTTTACTTAGATTACTATTCAATCGATGAAGACCTTCATCAATATTCAACAAATTCAACTTGTCTTCTTTTGACAAAAATGAAGCAAGTGTATTCTCAGCGTCTTGTAGTCTCCTTTGTTTTCTTGAAAGTCTGCTTTTTTTTATTTTTATTTGATCTTCTGCATATTTCAAATTTTTTAATCTATCCCCTGAAATCTTTCCAAATGAGGGTAGATTGAAATTCGAGGCATTCGGCGAATTATTATTGATATTATTTTTGTTTATATTGTTTTTATTAGTATTAGAATTTATATTTGTTGAATTTATATTTTTCTCATTTATTGGGAAATTGTTATTATTTTTATTATTTAAACCATTATTTGATGTATTTTTATTCTTTATATTATTTTGAAAGTTTTTATTGTTATTTATTTTTTCAGATTCATTTTTATTTGCGGGATTCAAATTTATATTATTTAAAATATCATTTTCAAAAGAAACTTTGTAATTAAATTCTAAGGAATTTTTATCTTTTTTAAAATTGGTATTTTTCGTAGGACTTTTATTCAAATCAAAATTCGTTATAACAGCTTTAATATTAATATTTTAAAAATCTTGGCATTATATTTTTTGAAGAACAAAAAATTTTATCTTAAAAAAGATAAAAAATTTAATTTAAAGTGGAAAAATGATTTACTTGTTTTTTTATTATTCAATAAGTTTTCTTCACTGAATATAGCTTCTACAATGTTATTATCATTAGAAAATCCTGAAATTTTGCGAAAATCATTTTTTTCACAATTTAAGTCAAGATTGATGGAATCTGAAGGATTTTTTTTTAAAATTATTTTTTTCTTTTTTGATTTTAATTCGCTATTTTTTTGTACTTTTGGCATATTATGATCTTCTCTTTTTTTTACTTTAGGTAAAGGCTTGGCTTTTTTCATCTCTTTATTCTTTAATTCTTCTAATTTATAGTAAGGTAGATGAATCAATTTCTTTGCTTCTTTATTATTTGAATAAAACATTTCACTCTTATCTAGAGTGATTGTACTCTCTGATAAATATTCTAATCCTTTTTTCATTTAAAAAGTATTATTATCTGTTTAAATTAATAATATATATTAATTATTATGATTAAAATTTTTGAAATTATTTTCATAAAATTAAAATTAATAAGTTTTTTCAAAAAATTGAGATTATTATAATGAAAAGATTTTTATAAATAATTAAAAGAATTAAATTGATTCTTAATAAATTTTTGAATAATTTTATATATAGTTTATTTTTTCATTTAGATTTTTTAAAATATTTTTCAACACATTAATAAAAATTAAATTTTTGATTTTTATTATAGAAAAAAGAAAAATATGTCAAGCTTTAAAAAATTCCAACAAACAAAGCAACAAAAAGAAATTAAATCGAAACCAAGAGGAGGTATTGTTAATTTACATTGAAAAATAAAGACTTATTTTATTATAATTCAAGAATAAAATTTATTTGAATTTAAACATTATGATTCTATAAATAAAATTTATCAAAATAAATCAAAGGTTGGGATGAAGAATATGATACAAGCAAAATATCAGGTGTAAGTAACAATCAAGTATTTGGTAAAAGCTTTGGTGGAGTGTCAGACTCAACTTTAAATTCAAGTACAAAAAATACATTTTCATTAAATAATTATATTCCTTCCGAAAAAAAACCTGAGTTTAACATCAAATCAGTAATTCATGTGTAAAAAATAGAATAAAAATAAAATAAAAATATATATTCTGAAAAAAATTTATTTTAATTGATGCTTTAGTGAAAATAAACTGTTAGAAGATTTAATAGTACCTTCAGGTATTTCTTTGAAACCTAACGAAAATCAACTTAAAGAATTTATTAAAAGATGCAAGAGTTTAGATAAAGAAATAATCTTCAATTTCTTAATGGATAAATTAAATAATTATTCAAATTACAATAACAATAAAGATATAAAAAGATTTTGTGTAAAATTTTTGTTTAAACATTTTTATAAAATAAAAATTCAATTTAATGAATAAAACTTAAAATCTTCATTTTAAATTTAAATAAAACAGAAATGCTTGTATGTGATTGAGGCTATCTTGAATGCAAGAATAGAAGAACTCTACCCGGGATTTTTTGATTATAAAGAATTATTTCTTGAGATACGAAATTATTTTTCGGATAACAAAAAAGTTTTAGATGTCTTAAATCTAATTTATCAAGCATTAGGCATGGAGAATAATGTTGGTATCAAAGCTAATAATTTGACAATGAATCAAAATAATCAATCTAATATTTCTGATAATAATGTTCAATTTATTCAAAATAATCAATCTAAAATAAACTTATTCGAGGGATTTATTACAGGAAATAATGAAGTTAATTTAATAAATAACGATCCAACTGAAAAAAATATGAATAATATCGAAAATCTCAATAATTTAATTTATAACACCGCTCCTGTTTCATCCAATTTTGATTTATTTAATGTAACAACAAATTTAAATTTAAAAAATAATGTCCTTAATAGTAATTATTTATCAGATCAAAATGGAAATAATTATAATCAAAAACCAATAAAAGAAGCAAATTTGTTTGAGACTATATCTAATGGCAATAATGAAAACAAGGAGAATTTAATGAATTCAAAATTAACTGACAGCACTAAGTCAAATGCTTCAAAAACATTTTCTTTTATAAAAAACAAAAATGAAACTAAAAATAATTTCGAAAATAACAAAATTGGTAATTTAATAAATAATTGTGATCCAATTCAAATCCAAAAACCACAAGTTAATAATAAATTGAATCCAAATGATTTTTCTGATTTATTTAGTTCTCTTAACTTAAATAATTCGAATAAAAATAATAATAATTTGGATGTTAATGTTTATACTTCAATTAAAAAAGCCAGTAATGTAAAAGATAATGAAAAAAATTTGGCTTCGTTAAATTTAATTGATCAAACAAACTCAAGTGAAGCTACGCAGAAAAAAGGATTTAGTTTCATTAAAAAAAATAAACATCATTTTAGCGAAAATGATTGTATATAAAATTTTAAAAATTTTAAAATATTTAAATTTATAAATAATCTTCATATAAAAGCTTCAAAAAATATTAATGTGGATACTATATTTTCAAGGAATGAAAACAATATTAACACAAATAAAAATGGAGAAATAATTGATTTGAGTAGAAGTAAAAATTAAACAATAATTAATGAAATTAATTAGTGAATCAACCAACTCTTGATGAAATTTTTGACTCAAGAAAAATTATGAATTCAAATATAGATATAAACAAATTGGAGCAAATTTATTTAGAAACATCGCAACAAAAGAATCAAAATAATTCAGATTCTATAAACAAAAGATTGAATACAGCACAAATTGAAAGTTTGATGAATCAACATTTTAATTATAACTTGGTCTATGATAATATAGAACATGGAAAAAAAGAAGCAGATCCATTCAGTTTTGTAGATGATTTACTTAAAACAAAAAAGATTTAATAATTACATTTTATAAAAAATAAGAAAATGATACTCAAAAATGATTAAAATTGATATTTTTGAATTAATTAATTTTATTTTAAGAAATTTATTACTGTAAATGTCAAAATAATTCCCTTTCTTAATAATAAAAAAAATTTTTAATTTTTTAAAAAAATATACCAAGTGAGAAAAATTTTTTAATTAAATAAAAAAATACTACTTTATATTTATTTTTTATATAATAAATGTTTGAATTATTAATAATTAAAAAATTTTTAAAAATTTATTTTTTATATATTTATTAAGCATAGATATCGGACATTTAAAAATAAATAAATTAATCAAAAGCCATTTAAAAATCTAAGTCACACTCAAATTAAGATTCGCGAGACCTTTATGATGATGTAGCTAAAAGGAGAAGGAGATTAGTGAAAAAATTTACTTCAGTTTAACAATTAATAAGCAAACGTTTGTTTTTTTATTTGCTTATAAATAGCAAAATTCAATAAAATAAAATTAAAAAATTATATGATTAATTATTGAAATTTTTTATAATATAAAAATTAATAATGTTTTTTAAATAAATACTTTGGGCCATGAAAGATTCTATTGGTTCAACTTATGTGGGGATTGGGGATTGGGGATTGGGGATTGGGGATTGGGGATTGGGCCCAATCCCCAATCCCCAATCCCCAATCCCCAATCCCCAATCCCCAATCCCCAAATAAAAATAAAATAATATTTTAAGGAAATGACAATCGCTTTTTTAAAATAGAAAACAGAATCATTTAAAAAAAACAACTCTGGCACATACACTTGTTAAATATTTTTAATTATAAACATATAATATTTTAAAATTCATTTAATAGATATTAATTTTTTTACAATATTTTGATTCAGTTTTTAAATTAAGTGAATACCTTTATTTAATATATATAATATAAATAAATTTGATGTTGCTATTTAGTTTTCTTAAACTTACATTTTTTATGTTCATTAATACTCTTGTTAATTATTTCAACCCATTCTTTTATATCTTCTTCTCTTCGAGATATAAAGGAAAAAACTTTTCCTTTCGCAACTAAATCAAATTGAAAATTATCTTTTTTCATTGCAGTGGAATCAATTTTTAAATCAATAATTCCTTTAAGCTCATTTTTATCGGTATCATAATATTCAAAATTCAAATTTTTATAAAAAATTATTTTTCTATTATCAAAAAATTTCCAAGAACTTAACATTTTTAAATTTCCTATTTTTAAAATTTTTTCTTCAGATTCATTATTAGATATTAAAATCTCTAAATTTGTTTTCTCTTCTTTAATTTTTATTTGTTTATTTAATGGAATTATATTTATTTTTTGTTGATTGACCAATTCAATAGGTACGTGATAAATGTATTTGGTTGTGTTACTTGGTTTATTAAAAATGTTATTTGATTGTTTATCTTGAATATGTTTTGTATTATTTTTGTAAATTTTATTTTTCAATTCAATTTTTGAGAATTCTAAGTTTAAAAAGTTTGTGAAAAATTATTGAAATAGAAAAGTATTAAATTTTTATAAATTAATTACATTTTTTAGTTTTATATATAAAATTTTTGATAAAAATAACTTAATAAATTTAATTAACTTAGTTGAAATTCATAGGTAATCAAAAATTATTTGGAAAATTATTAATGTTTTAATAACTAATTACTCCTAATAAATGTATATTTACCTTTATTTTCTACGTTTTTTTGAATGGATATGAGAGTTTTTTCATTCTCAATAAAAAGCAAATCAAACTTTTTTAAATTATTTAAATTATCATTTTTTTGGATTTTGAAATCTTCAATTTTTTTATTAAAATTTGAATTTTTATTATCATTAAAATTTGATAATCTTAAATTTTTTTCATTTGAAAAAAGTGCTTTATTGATTTTATAATTTGTATGAAATTCTTTTATTGGACTAATTTTTATGTCAATAATATTTAGATTTTTGCCATCAATAGAATATCTTCTACCTCCTATAATAAAAAAGGCATTTTTTAGATCAGCATCAATTGTGTTTGGATTGAAGTTATTAAAAAAACAAAATTTTTTTAACTCTTCTAAATTTAAATTGTTTAATATTCTCTCAAAAGGATTTAATTTTAGCAATGATTTTATAAGATTTTTTATATTTGGACATACAATTTTAATTGTGGGAAAACGGTAATTAAGATTTAAAATATTTTGAAATATTAAATACTCAGTCTTATCTACAAATGGTGCAAAACCATACACCATAGTAAATATTACACATCCGATTGACCATAAATCAGAATAAATTCCGCATTTAAAATTATTGTTTATTACTTCTGGTGACATATAATTAGGTGTCCCCTGACAGATTTGGTTTTTAAGAATAAGATACTTTCTATCTTCAGATAGCTTAGAAAATTCTTCTTCTGTTAAATACTTGCATAACTCTTCATCAAAAAATTTATCAGGATAAAATGCTGTTGCAAAATCTATCTAAATTGATTAAAATGTTTTAAGTAAATTGGGAATTAAATTTAAGTAATTAAACTAATAAATTTTCAAATAATTGATTTTCAATTGTTTTTAATTTAAGTGTAAAATCCAATAGAAAATGAATTATTATTTTTTTAAAAATAAATTAAATTTGTATAATATGATTTAATTTCAAGAATTTAAATATTCAAACAAAAGAATTTATTAAAAATTACTAATTTTAGATTGTGATTTGAATCAATTAAAAGATTATCTGGCTTAATATCTCTATGTACTATATTTTTACTATTCAGATACTCTACTATCAGAATTAATTGAGCTGTGTAATAAATGAGAATGTTTTTGTCAATTACAGCCTCTATAATATTAATTAAAAAATTTTTATTTTAGTGAAATATTAATTAAAATGAAGGGAAATCAAAAATATGTTAATTTTATTAATTTTTGGTAAAATCTTAAAGCCATAAAAATTTACTATTTCAATTTTATTGAAAAGCTTTTGAATAGAAAATATATATAAATTATTATTACTTGTTTTTGTAATAAAACTATTTAGACTACCCTTAGGAATATATTCTAGTACAATATTTATTTTTTCCTCATCTTCATAAACCCCATACGTTTTAACAATATTAGGGTGATCTAAAATATTCAAAAATTCATTTTCACAGAATATCTGATGTAATTTTCCCTTTTTTTCAATCATTATTTTATCTATTATCTTTATTGCATATATTTCTCCGGTTTTTTTATTCCGGGCTTTATAAACTTTTGCATAGGCTCCGGACCCAAGTAAATTCATCCACTCGAAATCATCTTCAGAAAACTTAAATTTTGAAGTGAAATTAAATTTCTTTTCTTTGTTAAGTTCTATTGTGTCTGTATTAGAATTAGAGCTAACAAATGATCTACTTCTAAAATAATCTGCACTAGAAGATCTGTTTGATTCATTTTCATTACTATAATTATCTGTTTCGTTTGACAAAAATGAACTATCATCAATTTTGTTATTTATTCGAAAGGATGTTTTTGTTTTTTTATTTTCTTTTCTTTGCAATGTATCTTTTTGAATTTTTAAAAATTCAAAAACATTGATATCTTTTAAATTATTCATAGTTTCTTCTTTTATTTTTTATTTTAAATTAATTGAATGAATTTTTTCAATTTATTTTATAAAATTTAATGTAAATACATTATATAAATTTATAAAAGAATTATAAAAAGATCATAAAATATTATTTTAAGTGAAAAAACAAGTAATTCTTCATTTTAATTTATGAATTTTTTTTAAATAAATCAAAAAAAGAATGAGAAAAAAAAAATAGTTTAAAAATTTATTTTTAAATTTCTTTTCTTGAACTGTATTCTTTAAATAATAAATTTCATCCTAATTCAACTCCGATTACTATATACATATTTT
>Ga0194116_10002646_pt1 | contig 22762 bp, 14 predicted proteins | sample TA2MahsurfametaG_4_FD_148617 | JGI IMG/M metagenome (GOLD analysis project Ga0194116, IMG submission 148617) | Freshwater microbial communities from Lake Tanganyika, Tanzania - TA2015008 Mahale S9 surface | ecosystem: Environmental > Aquatic > Freshwater > Lake | place: Tanzania: Lake...
GAAGAACATAATTGCACGATGTTGTCCTTGGATTCCTATACTACAAACTACAAGGCGCATAAAATGTTTTACAACGAAGGGTTTGCACCGAAGGGATTTCATTTTATTAAAATTTTGAAAAGCGACAAAGTGCGTTAGTGAAAAAGTAAGCACAGATAAAAATGCCATCCTTAACCAAAATCGTTCACGGTATTATTACCAGACGAGGGGGAAGTATAGGAGGAAGAAAAAGTGAGTGAATTGTATAAATAGGGCTGAGAAATAACTATTGATTTTTTATGTTGAGTGTGTTGGATTTTCTTTTCGGGGTAAATAAAAGTTGATAAGAATTTTTATACGTCATTTTGTTTATTTGAATCTTAAAAAAAATCCCTTCACTCTTATTTCATTTCTTGCAGTTTACATTATTTTTTTTATTTTAGCCACAAAAAAATATGAAATATTTTACAGCTTTTGCATTTTTTGTAGTATCCCTCTTGTCAAGTTGCTCACCTTCTTCGGAGGACATTGCAGAGGAACTTGGACCCAAAATCAAAAAAGATATTTGTAATACCCTAAAAGTAAATGAGAGCGAGATGCAATTAGTGAGCTGTGATCTATCACATGCGTCAGGAAATAATTACAATGGTATTCTGAAAACTAATTACAATGGAATGACGCAATCGTTTAAACTCAATATTACCTACGAAGTTGGTGGAAAATATACAGCTGAATGGTCTTTGATTAAAGAGGAATAGGCTGTAAAGAAAAAATCCCTAAACAGCTTAATGGGTTAGACATACTATTAGTTCTTGAGTTTCTCATTCAGTGTAAGAAAGCAAACTACAGCTACCTTGACATTAAAAGGATGATTTGCATTTCCTCTGAACCCATTTTTTTAAAATAGACAAACGATTTTTTGGGTGGCTGACATGATAAAAATACCGTTCCACCGAAGTGATTTTTCCCATAAATGTGCGTGATGAATTTCAGTTTAAAAATATTTTCAGATGAGCAAATTTATTTTTGGTTTCTACGATTAAAGTATCCTTAGATTTCTTTTTTTATAGGGGTTTTTCGGATTTGAAGCAGTGAATGAGGTTTATTTTTGTCAGAATTAAACGATTATTGTACATTTATGACTCAAAATATAAGTATGGAATTTATTTCTTTAATAGCTAATTCAGGAATTCAGATAATTGATGGACACATGAAAATTGATCCTGATGGAATGAGAAAACTCAAGTTTAACTACATTGAGTTGTTGGATAGTGTAAGTTTAAAGTTTTGGCTTGAAGAATTAATTGAAATTAGACAATTAGGCAAGTTAATTCAGAAATCAGCGCTTTCCAGATTAAATGTAAAAATAGAGAACATAAATGATATTGAAAATATAAGTAAAATAGAAGTTTCTGATTTTAAATTATTTATGGAGGGAGACGATCGCGTTTACTCCGTGAGAAATGTAGTACGAACTTTAAAGGCATTCGAAAAGAAATGGATTCCATTACCTTATTTTAAAAGTAACAATATAAGTTACAATCATTTTGGCCCGACAGATTGGGTTAGACTATTTTACGAATTTGATGAACATAATCAAACTATTGAGTTTGCTCTTGCTATTGATACTGCTGTAATACGCGATGAGGAGGTAACTCAAAACCATACACCAGTTTTAAATTCTAATCCGAATGAAAATAAATATCGTATTTGTTCAAATGAAGATATTTTAATGAGTTTTATGAGTGACTATACTCAATGTACTTGGGTTAATGAATGGCTTAAATCTTTGTTCAAAATTGATGTTAATGATTCACAAACGAAACACTTAGCTACATACATTCATCTAATAAGAATTTTGAATGAGTCAAGAAAGATGCCTTCCATTCAGATTTTATCAGATCAAAGTGAGATAATCGACATGGATTTGTCAATTGACGTTGGGAACTCTCATACTTGTGCAATATTATTTGAGACTCCTTTTCAGGGTGGAGGAAATGATTTTAATTTAAACAAAGTAAAAAAATTGAAATTAAGAAGTTTGTCTAATCCCATTAGATCATGGTCGGATGCATTCTCTACAAGGGTAGTATTTAAAGACGAGACTTTTGGAATGAAAGATTCTTTCTTTCCGCCACAAAAAAAGTTTGCTTGGCCAAGTGTAGTTAGAATAGGTTTTGAAGCCGAAGAATTAATACATGACGTTGAACTTAAGAGACATTTACAAAATGAGGATAAATATTTTAATTCAAGTCCAAAAAGATATTTGTGGGATGATAAACCGAGTAAAAGTCCCTGGAAATTTTATGACAAACAGGAGGAGAACTTAAAAAATGTCTATAAAAAAGGTATTTCTGAGCAGTTAAAGTCTGATGGAACATATTGTAATGACGATGCTTTCGGTGCTATGCCATTATATTCTCGAAAAACATTAATGACATTTTTGTTTTTGGAAATTTTTACGCAGGCTATTTCACAATTTAATTCTTTTGAATTTCGTTCCATTCATGGCCGTCCAAATTCAAAAAGGAGACTTCGAAACGTGGTCATTACATGTCCTACTGGCATGGTGAAAAAAGAACAAATAACATTAAGACAATGTGCTGATGAGGCCGTAAAAATAATCACAAACTTCAACAAAAAAATTAATTCATCATCAACAATTTTGAATCCTATTATTTCTGAGAGTTTTGATATTATCCCGAGTGTTTTGGATTTAAGGAGATTGGAAGATGAACCTGCAGAAGACCGAAAAGATTGGGTTTATGATGAGGCGACTTGTAGTCAACTGGTTTTTATTTATGGTTTAATTCAACACAAGTTTGATGGGGATCCGGTAAACCTTTTCAAAATTTTTGGGCATAAAAATTCTAAAAATAAAGAAGTAATGACGATTGGTTCATTAGATATTGGTGGCGGCACTTCTGATTTAATGATATGTGAATATAATTTAAATTTCACTAATTCTACAGAGTTAATACCTATTCCGCAATATCATGAAGGATTCCATTTAGCAGGAGATGATTTGATGAAAAATATAATTCAAGCTATTATTATCGAAGGTAAGGAAAATGGGCCAGAAGACTATTTGTGTTCAGGTGTAATACAGAATTATGGTGCTCAAGTGATAGGAGAACAACAAATAATTGATAAAATAAACGGGTTTTTCGGCAGAGATGCTGCAGCAATGAGTTATATGACACAAATGATGAGGGTTAATTTCATCAACCAAATAGGAATTCCAATTGCGTTAAGGTATATGGAAATTGCTAATTCGAAAGAAAATATTGAGGTAGGATTCAACGAAATATTTAAAAAGAAAACACCGAGTAAAGACTTATTAGATTTTTTCTTTAATCATTTTGGTTTCAGGTTTGAAGATTTGCGTTGGAGACTAAACCCGAATAAAGTGAATAGCATTATCACCCAAACATTTTCAAAATTAATAAAACAAGTGGCTAAATTAATGCACTTATATAACTGTGACTTTGTAATAATTTCAGGAAGACCAACACAATTTAAAGCATTAGAAAATTTATTTTTGGAAATACATCCAGTACAACCTAATCGGTTTGTCAATATGAATAATTATTGGATTGGAAAATGGTATCCATTTTCCGATAACAATGGATTCATAAAAGATCCAAAAACTATTGTTTCAACTGGAGCACTGATTGGATTAATGGGATCTAAGTTTTTTCAATTGAATAAATTCAAAATTAATTCAGATTACTTGAAGGTGAATTTGAAATCAACAGCATATTATGTTGGACAAATAAAGGAAAATATTATAAATGATGCTTCACTTACTCCAGTAAATAATTCAACGGATGTTAGGGTTTCTTCTTTACCATTTCACCTTGGAATGAAGTTTAATAGTTCAACAAACTATCCAGCTCGTAATTTATATCAAATTCAGTATAACGAAACCTTTGTTCGCTCATTAGCTAGGTCAAGAATAAAAGATAGAACAGGGTTAAGCCTAGCCGATGTTTACCAAAATATCATTAATGAAACCAATGCAAGACTTCCTTTTAATTTTAAGCTAACACGTGAATTTACAACGGACAAAGAAAAAATAGATATTGAAGAAGTAACTGATGTAAATGGAGATGAATTGTCGAATAATATGTTTATTCTAAAATTAATTACACTTCCAAAAGAAAATGGATATTGGTTTGATACAGCAGAATTTACTTTAACCATTAACAATATTTAATATGGACAATTATTCGAGTGAAGAAATATTAGAATTCAAAGAGAAAAGTAATCAGTTTCACGGGTTATTGGGCGAAACTGTAAATTGGGTTAGAAATAATTTAACATTAAACGAACAAGAAAACCTTTTGAATGAGGTACTAACTAAGAAATCTGAGGTAGCTACTATTTCAAAAAGTATTGATATCAAACCAGTTTTTGCTCTATTTGGTGTCAGTCAAGTTGGAAAATCTTATCTAGTCAAAAATTTATTGTCGCTTGATGGAGAAAACTTGGAGATTTCTTTAAATAACGGAAAGAAGCTAGATTTTTTAAAAGAAATAAACCCAAAAGGTGGAGGCACAGAAAGTACTGGTGTAGTTTGTCGATTTACAATTGATTCGATAAGTGAGAATAATGATTTTCCTATTAAAGTGAAATTATTAGAAGTGAAGGACATCATCTTGATTTTGTGTGATAGTTTTTTCTCAGACATAATGAAAATGAATGACTACCCTACAAAAGAAGACTTCAATGAACATTTAAAGAGATTTGATAATGTACTAGACTCAGGACATGCTAATCAGACGGCTGTGAATGAAGATGATATTTATTATATAAAACAGTATTTTGAAAGTTTTTTAGAACGAATGAATCCACTCGCAAGCACTGTCTCAAATACTAATTTTTGGTTAGAAATTTCGAATAAAATAAAGTATATTGAGTCGCATAGATGGGTAGAATTGTTTGAAATTTTGTGGGCGAAGGAAAATAATTATTCTGAACTTTTTCGGGCCATGCTGAATGGTTTGGAAAAATTAAATTTTGCCGCCTCTGTTATGGTTTCTGAAAATGCTATTTTGCGTGATTCTGGTAAAATTTTAGATGTAGAAAGAGTCGAGTTAATTTTTAAAAATGAAGTTACTACTCCAGTACAATTTTCTACTGGTAATGTGAAGGATTTCAATATTAACCTGTTAAGTGCACTTACATCCGAAATTTCGTTGCCGCTTGATAAAAATGTAGCCGAAGAAAAGCAGTTTTTAAATTCAACGGATTTGTTGGATTTCCCCGGAGCAAGATCAAGAAAACCTTATGAAAAAATCGAACTTAAATGGGAGATGATGCCCAATCTTTTTTTACGAGGAAAAGTTTCGTATTTATTCAATAAATATTCATCAAATTACGAAATAAACAATTTGTTATTTTGTTTGAAGAACTTTAACAATGAGGTTAAAGAAATTCCCATATTAATTAACGAGTGGATAAAAAGAAATGTGGGTGAAACCTCGCAAGAACGCGAGCAAAGAATAGGGAAGAACGGAGTTAATCCTTTGCTAGTTGTTTTGACATTCTATAATGAAACTATGAAATTTAACCCAAATTCCGATGGTGATGATTTATCTAGTAAATGGAATAATAGATTTATAAAGTTATTTAAAGAAGAAACTGTTACTAAGGCAAACGATTGGGATGTAAATTGGACACTTAGCTCTCCAAATTTTAAAAGTTTTTATCCTTTAAGAGATTTTCAATTCTCAGATGATATTTTTGATGGATTTACTAAAAATAATAAAGAAGAAAAGGTAAATGATTCACGACTCGAATATTATGCAAAATTAAAAGAGAGTTTTACAAACTTTCCTTATGTGAAGGAACATTTTGATAATCCGGCAGATGCGTGGGAAAAATCTTCTACACCTAATCAGGATGGAAGTAGTAGAATTTTATCAGATTTATTACCAGCAGCAAATAATTTAGTCAAAACCAAAAATTACATTTCCCGTTTGGAGGTTTTTAATTCGGATATTCAAAAGAAGCTTCAACCTTTTTTTAAGACGGATGATATTCAAACCCAAAGAAATCGAGCAATAATAGAAGGTGTTAGAATTAGAGAGCAATTGCGACGTTTATTTCAAGATAATTCAGCATTTGGTGTATATTTATCCAAAATGTATATTACGAATACGGAGGTTTATAATTATATTCATGAAAATTATTTGCCGGCGTCTCGTGATCATAACCCTTCTCCTGAAGAGGTTTTTATGAGGACGTACTCACTCATTCCTGGAGGAGAATTACCTGAAAATAGGGATATTTTAAAAACTCGTTTATCCTTTACAGAAGATTCAGAACTAGATTCATGGATGGAAAAACAAGGAATTGATTTGGAATTTGTTCTACGAAACGTGCATATTTCAACTGCAAGTTCACTTGTTGATGGTGTTTTGAACATCTGGCAAGAAAAATTGAATATTGAAAATTTCAAACATTTTTCAGATAATGGACTTGACCTATCTGTAGTAGATTTGATTAACAGTAATTTATTAGAAACTTTCGAAATGTTTAAAGTAAGGAACACTCTTATTCATTTATTCGAAAATAAGACCCGATTGATAAGGCTTTCGAGTGATACCGAAGAATATTTGGCCTCGATAATCACAAGTTATATTAATGATTTTGTATCTAACTTTGGATTCAATTTTATGTCTGAAGAGAGAAAAAATCAAGTTATTTCACTTGCCTCCACTTATCAAGAAATAGAATTAGAGTCCTTAATGATAAGAAGTAATGAAGTTTCTGAATATGAAATTTCTAAACTTTTTGATGAAGACGATAGTACGAACGAATTAATAATTACTTTTCCTGTTGTTGATCACTACAAAAATTTTATTACAAAAATTCAATTAATTCTTTTATCGAATTGTGGCTTTCGAAATTACGATGTCGAAGCGAATTCAAAATTGGAAAAATTAATTTCCCAAATAAGTCATTTGAATTTTAACAATTAAAAAGCAATGAATAAACTATATACAATTTACAGTAAAAATTTTGTTCCAATTTCCTATCAGGGTGAATATCTTTTTGAGACCTATGACAGAATTACATCGTTCCTTGGAGGGAAAATTTCCGAGGATGAAAAAAAGAGACTACTAAAACCAATATTGGTTGGCGATGAAATTGATTGGTACGGTGAGTTTAGTGGTGAATTTAAAAGAATTACAGACCATAGCCAACTCGTTGCCGAAAGGGTGAAAAGTGAATTTGATGAATTCATCAAGAAAATGTCAAAAATTTCTGAGGAATTATTGATTAAAAAGGATGAAGACAATAAAGAATGGGGAAAATTAACTAATGCACTTTTTCAACATGAAAAAATTATACTACTCATTAATAATGGAGGTGAGTGGGCCATGTTGTGGGGATGGGATTTTCAAAGTAATGACGAGAACCTAATTCCGGCAGCAAGTCCATTGATTAATGAGCCCTCTAAAATAGGTGATGAAAATGAAAATAATATTAACGTATCCATAGACGGAAATACTCGTCCTATAATAACAGGAACAAGACAAGGCACGTCGGATACTAAAACTTCAAATGGAAGTACTTCAGATAATAATGATGACGAAGAAGATGACGAAGAAGATTTCGAACAAAATCCTATAATTAAGGAAAGTCTTAAAAGTAGAGTTGGTTGTTTGGGAAGAATCAAACGGTTTTTTCGATGGGTTTCCTACCGATTCTGGGGTTTGTTTTGGTTTATAATTTACACCTTACTTATCATATGGTTGTGTCATTATTGTAATAAACCGAACTGCGATGTGTGTTGTGATAAATTAGATGAAGCAGAAAAAGAATTGAATAAATTAAATGAACGTGTACGAGATCGATGTGACACGACGTATCAAAGAAATTAATTATGAATGTAAAAGAGAGTTCATATTTTAAAAAGTGGTGGTTAAAATTAATTAGAGAGAGAAATTACTTTGGATTTCGTTATTGGTGGTTTAATTGGTTAATTTTGGTTTCTGGTGTGTTTCTCTTCATCTTTTATTTTTATCGTCAAGAATCTCAACCATATGCGAGTTGTTGTTATAATATTGAGTTAAATGACAACTTCACTTCGATATACAAATCTCTAGAAAATTGTTGTATATGCGATGTTCCTTATAACTATCAAGATTCAATTGTCCGCGATACCGTTAGACCACCTACACCAGAACCCCCAAGAAGAAACGATTCAATTCCGAAGCCACCTTCAAAAAACTGCAGAGTGCATTTTGCGGGCACATTGATCTCTGATCAATATGTGGAGGGACACATTAGTAAAATATATGAGGCTGACGGATATAGCGAATATGTCGGGGGTGGTTTTTACCCTAATTGTAAAAGAGCATTTCCAAAAGCTGATAAATACTCTTTTGACGGTATTGCAGTAGACAAAGGAACGCGACTTATTATTTACAGTAAACCAAACTTCAAAGGTCAAATCTTGGTGGATATAGTTGGACCTGCTATAATGAATAATGAAATGTTTAGAAATGATGCTACTCTTGGCGATTTTGTGCACAAGAGGTTTATTGAGCCCTTGGAAAGTAATTATCCCAAATCATGTAGAAAATGGAGTGGGTCTAATATGAGATCTTGGAGCAATGGTTCTTGTAAAATAATCTGTAGTGAATGAAAAAACTTAGTGTTCGTCGTTTCTTAGAACAAAAATGGTGGTTTCGTTGGATACGAGGATATAATTGGTTTTCTTTTCGTTACTGGTGGTTTAATTATTTCCTATGGATTTTGTTTCTAGCTCTGCTTATTTGGTTATTGTCTAAGGTAGATTTTTCTCCATCACCATGTGAAAAATTTGATGATTTTTCAAAAAAAGTTAAAGAGGTTGAAATAAATCTTAACAAATGTTGCAATTGTAGGATAGACATTCCAGAGATTGATAGTGTTGAGACTTCTGATACATCTGAAGTGCATGATGAAATTGATAGATTACGTGATAGTCTTGGTGGATGTGTTGGTGAAATTACAGTTACACTGTCATGGAAAACATATGACGATTTAGATCTTCATTTACAAGAACCTGATGGAACAACTATTTTTTACGGTAATAAAAGGTCTCGTAATGGCGGTGTTTTAGATATAGATATGAACGCAGGAGGCAGAAAATCAAGTAATCCTATTGAGAATATTTGTTACAAAAATACACCTCCTTCAGGCAAATATAAGGTAATGGTGCACTTTTATAAAAGAAAAACAGACATTGATCGCATTCCTTACATGGTATATGTAAAAGTGGGAAATTCAATAAAATCCTTTAAAGCAGAACACTCAAATCAAAATGATATGCATTTTATTTACGAATTTAACTATCCCGAATAATGAAAATGTTCTTCACAAGCTCAATTAATGAGTATCAACTAGTTTCGAATCACATCAACTATTTATACGAGCAATACAATCAAATAAACCAATTTATTAATTCAAATTTCCCTGTAGAATACCATAACCTTCTTGCGGTACCGGAGAAAGTCGGAGATCAAGTAAATTGGTATACTGATAAAAAAGGTGATTTCAAATTATTGGAAACTTTTGACATCAACGTTCAAAAAGATTTGCTCAAAATATACAATGCTCGTAGATATGAAATTGATCATAAATGTGACAGGTTGAGTGTTTCGGATGACTTTGATAAAGAGTTATGGTCGACAATCTTAAAAAATGCATTTGATCCAAATAATATATTTATTTTTTCCAACGGAATAGATTTAGTTTTAGTTTGGGGTATTAAAACTGCAAAAAAAGCAGATTATCAGTTGCCTTATTCCATTTTTTCTAATGATATAATTCCCATTCTTGATTCCGATGAGACCATCTTAGATTCAATTGAAGAAGAAAAGGAAATTGAGTTAACACATAATCCAGATGAGACTGAAAACAATGAAGAGTTTGAAGAAATAAAAGAGATTGAAGAGGATGAAGTTGTGGAGGTTCTATATGAAGATGTACCTGAAGACGTAACGGACAATTCTGATGTTAACACTGACGAGATAATTAATGATGAAGAGCCTGAGTACGATTCGAAGATTAATCGTAAAGATCAAAACATTAATAAAGATAAAAATTTATTTTACCTGTTTTTAGATTGGATAGAGCGCTTCATGAGTAAGTTTTGGTGGATTATTTTAATCATTTTGGTAATTATTTTGTGGCTAATATTGAGTAAATGCACTGAAAAAAATATGAATAATGAAAACGAAAATAAAATTGAATCAAGATTTGAAGAGATTACGCCTGACGTACCTAGAAAACGCACTATACCAATTGATACATCAATGTTCAGGGAAGACCCAAATACGGGTAGAATAATTGTAGATGGTTTATTGAATATTGCAATGGTTGAGAATAAAGAAAGATTCAAAGCCATGGCAGTTGATTTAAAAAATATATTCCCTGAAGAAAAATATAAAATTGTGTATTTTGATGATCAAACTTCTCGTCTTCAGTTTAATTTTCCTACTAGTGAAACAAACATGAAAGAGACCATCAAAACTAAATTAGCAAATTATAAATTACTAATTTGGGAGGAATCAGTATTTTCTAATAGTCGCGCATTTAATGACCCATCATTTAGAGAAGAAAAGATGTCATGGCATCTAAAAGCAATCAATATGGAAAAAGCGTGGGATATTTCAATGGGTGATACAAGTGTAGTTGTGGCAATTATTGACGATGGTTTCGATCTTTCTCATAAAGATTTTTATGGTAAAAATATAAAAGACAAATACAACGTAGTTGATGATAATACGCGCGTTTATGGAAATACACAAATATTGCATGGAACTCATGTGGCCGCCTTATCACTAGCTGTTGCAAATAATGGTTTTGGCACCACAGGTATAGCGCCGAATTGTTCCTTTATGCCTGTGCAAATTGGTTCCGGACAACCGTTTTTCACGATGACGGATATTGTAGACGGGGTACTTTATGCGTTGAATCATGGTGCCGATGTTATTAATATGTCATTGGGCAAATACTATGGAGACGCGCTTAATGGTAAATCAAGAGAAGAATTGATTCAAATAATTAACCAGGCAGGAAAGGATGAGGAGTCTTTTTGGAATGAATTATTTAACTTAGCCGAGGAAAAAAATTCATTTATTGTAATAGCTGCAGGCAACGAAAATACGCTCATCGGTTTAGATCCAATGCAACGTTCGGATAATGTTTTGAAAGTTGTGGCAGTAGATAAAAACCTAAAAAAAGCCAATTTTTCTAATTATTGTTATTCATGTGGATCTAAAAACTCCTATATCGCAGCTCCTGGTGTGAAAATTTACAGTGCAACTCCTTCAAATACATTTCAATATTTGGATGGAACGAGCATGGCCTCTCCAATAGTGGCTGGTGCGGTTGCCTTGATAAAAACGGTAAATCCAACGATAAGAAACCAAGATATTAAAAAAATACTCATGTCGACCTCAGTAAAAACGAGGGATAACTTAAATCTGGGTTTTATCCAAGTTGACAAAGCACTTCAAAAAGCCAAAAGATAATTTTGATGAATTTATTTTATTTGTAAATTGCGTAAAAAAATGTGATGAAATCGAGAAACGAAAAACTTAAATTGTACATTGTACTCACACAGGGTCTAGGCCTCCTCGTAACGCTAGTAGCAAGCTTAGTTGGTGGTATGTATATGTTTGGAGGAAATTTATTTATATCTTTTCCCATCAGTATTATCTTTGTTGTGGTATTGTATTATCTAGTGGTTTTTTTCTGTAAAGAAAAAGAGAACCGAAGAAAAAAAGGGTATCCTCCTATTTTCTACTATCTTTTCGCTCTGTACGCTTTGGTTAGTGTTTTTCTCTCATTTTTTGTTCTTCATTGTTTCAATGTGGAGGTTTTAGAAAAAAAGGAAATCCAAAATACTACATTGTTGAAATTAGAAGGTCTCGAAAAAATATATGCTGATTACAACGAACAGTACAATACATTTTCGTCTACCTTGAAGACCGATCTAATTGGAAAAATTAAAAAATTGAAACAAAATAGAGATGACGAGAACCTAATTTCTGCGCTTAAAGAAGAACCTTATAATTTGGATGATGGTGACATACAGAATTATTTAAATGTATCTGACTTGTCACGTGCTGTTAATGAACGAATAAAATTATTAAACGACGATTTCCAAAATAAGGAGAAAGAACTTTTATCAAACAAGGAGGAATATTTTTCTCTCGCTAATGATAGAATTTCAAAATGGGATAGACTCCGAATTTCGAGCACAATGAAAGAGCTGGATAGTAAAATTACCGAAGATTATGAGGCTTTGAATGGATTGTTAAAGGATAAAAGTGCAAATAATTTTAAATTAACAGTTTCTCAACAACCCTATTTAAAAGAGAGTATGCTGCAAAAGCCTATGCAATTGGCATCAAAACATATAGGTGTATCAACAATCCTTGTTCTCTTAGTTTTTCAATTAATAATCTTATTGCCTTATTTCCTTACAAAAGGAAGAAATTGGGGCAATAATTAATTCTGATATTTATGTGTAACGCAAATCCCCATCAACAAACAATTTTAATTTCGATAAATACCTATACTACCGATTATATAGTAAACTTTTTAACCCTCCATAATTTTGAGCTTTCATGCATGCTAAAATATGGTATAAGTCCTGAAAAGTTGAATGAGTTAGATATAGAACTAATCAGAGAAAGAGTAGAAAAAGAAAATATTTCCAAAGAACAAATGCTTGAAGCAGGGTTGACAAGGACTAAAATAGATAAAATATTTTCTCCTGGTGGTGATGACCCTGTGTCATCTGTTAGTTGTCCTATTTGTGAAATGACATTTGAAAGTCAGGAAGACTATATATCTTACAAAAAATCATGTTCGACTTGTAATGTAGTTCCAAGTAATGAAAAATATAATTGGATCAACAATAATGATGCAAGGGCAAATGCGCGAATGATAAGAAAATGGCTAAGGGACGGTGAAATAACGAAGGAAGGATTAAATTCTCAATGTGGAATTGATTATAATTTATCGGAGAGATTGGAGAATTTCTATAATGGTCAAATGAAAGAAATGGAAGTTTCCAATTTGCCAAATTTGAAAGACGGAAGAACGGATTTTTATTTTTTAGGTATGCCGGCTGCAGGAAAATCATGTTTAGTAGCAAGCTTATTATCTTATTGGGAACATGTAGGAATTTATAATCCAGACGTTTCTAATCCGAGAAGTTTAGAATACACCAGTGTATTATTGGAACCGTTTGATTTGGGATATCTACCTGATCGAACTGAATCAGGATTTATTGATTACATTAACGGCGAGCTTCAAGTTAGAATTAAGAGAAGATGGGGTGGAGATGTAACACGCTATATTCCTATCAATATTTTGGATATGGCCGGAGAGGCTTGGAGGCAAGCCGCAGAAGAAGGTTCGGGATTACCTCAACACAAAAAGTACTTGGATAACAAAAATGACAAAGCGATTCTAATAGTAATTGATTGTTCAGAACCTGATAGCACAAAAAAACAATCTAGAAATATAGTTAGGATCTTTCAATATTTCACTGAATGGGGAATTTGGGATAAAACAGATTCTGTTGCAGTGGTAATTACAAAAGCAGATAAACTAACTGATTCCACTGATTATAATGCATTAAAATTATCAGCAGAAAGATTTTATAATAGTTCGGCTTGTATGAACTTGAAAAATAGAATAGATGAATTAGCTAGAACACATAGATTTGAACTTTCAATATTACCATATTCAATTGGTGAGTGTCGTTTTGGTCAACTATTGCTAAATTATTCATTTGAAACAAATCATTTAATGGAGGAATCAACTCGAAATCTCAGTGAATGGATTGTAACAAACACAGGTGGTTTGGATGGAGGTAGTCTTGGTAGTATTTTTTCAAATTGATAAAAATGAACAATATTGACTTGTGTATATGGGGTTGTCGAAATGGTTTTGAAGTAATTTACTCAGAAAATGAATTGTGGGATACATATCTTAAGAATAATCGAGACTCACTTGACGGAAAATTACAGAATTTAAGTAAGTATAGCGCTGAGTTTATAATTCTAAATAAAAACAAAGAGAATCAAATAGTTTCGTTAATTGTTCCATTTGTAGATTCAGTTAGATCAACCTTTATGGCAATCAGCTTGATTACTAAGCATGAGGTTGCGTATGGTTCTAATTTACTTTTTGTCTTGCATAAAATATGGAAAATTTATGAAGAAGGAAATTTCAAAGTTGGGAAACACTTAACAACGAATGCCTTCGATATTGATGAAATGAAAAGTCATATTCAATCAATTGAAATTATTAACACTAATAAATTTTATTATTATTCTAATTGTACAATAAAATATGATGATAATTCGATTTTAAGAACTGAATTAGGAAAGTTTAAGGGAGACTCAATTTATTTTGTAGAGAATAATATAGACAGTGAAGTATTTGGTAAACTGCCTTCAAGTATACTTACATTAAAAGAAATTATTTCCATTGGATCGACCATTTCAGAAATTGACGAATTAAAAATGTTAATTCGTGAAAGAAAAAATATCGAAAAAGCTGAATTACTTTATAATCGATCTCATATTGGGCTCACAGAAAATGAAAAAAACGATTTTCATACGTGGAAAACTTTATTTGATTTTCAAATTTCAATAAATAAAATTATTTCCGAATTCAACAAATATTTTCAAGAAATTAGTGAACCTGAAAAGGGAAATCAGTTTATCCCTACTGATTTAGTAAATCGAATTGAAAAATATGGAAATCAATTACCCAAAGACCTTTTGGAGAAATACAAATCCTGGAAAAATAAATACGAATCAACACAAAAGGATGTTTTATCCAAAGAAGTGGAGTCAACTATTGCGTCGTTGGAAAATGAAAAAGAATATTCTGCCTTCATTTCAAAATTTAACAATGTTTTCAACCAAGCCAATCAGAGTCAAAAACAGGAATTGGAAAGACTGAAAGAGCACATTAGTAAAAAAAGGTATATTGAATTAAAGGATAGAATCGTAAAACTATACGAGAAAATATACGGTGTTAAAAAATTAACGATTAAAAAAAATAAGGAACAACTTTTACGTGATGTTAAAGCTTTGATATATGATGTTCACAATTTACCTGATACATATCAAGGTAATCAGTTATTGAAGTCATTAGAAAAATTTAAATTTTTAGAAAGTGAAAAATGGGTTCCTAAAGACAATTCAAAGCTCATACGTAAGCTTGTAATTCGTTGTATTGTTTTAGTTTTGACCACAGGAGTTTTTTTTATTTTTAAATTATTTCCTAATTCAGAGGAGTCCGAAAAAGTCGCCGACTCTACAGCAGAATCAGGAAATTCGAATACGCAGGAAGCAGCACCGAGAGAGCCTGAAAATCCAGCACCGACACAGCCGGAGAATTCGCCATCTGGCAAAACTGAAATTGCGTATAAAAATAACAAATACCTAATAGCTAAAGAGGTATTAACGGATAAAGGTCTAGAGCATATAAAAAACGGAGATCATTACCGTTTTCTAAACCAAAGCAAATGGGAACTCAAGCGAAAAGGTAGTAAACAATGGTCAACAGTTGAAGAAAAGGATATTAACTATTTTCTTTCCGTTAATGCTAAAAAAATTGAAAAGGTAAACCCACCACCGCAAGGAGAAATTACCTTAACAGGAATTGCCTTAAGTGAAACATCACTGAACAACTTAACTGTAGGAGGAACTGCTCAACTGAGTGTTACCTTCACACCTGTAAATGCCACAAACAAAACAGCGAACTGGACATCAGATAATTCTTCTGTTGCGAGTGTTTCATCAGCTGGAAAAATTACAGCAAAAAAACCAGGTAATGCAACAATTACGGTGAGCTCCGGATCATTCACAAAAACATGTAAGGTTACGGTAGTGAAGGCGGGTGGAGATGAAGATGAAGATATTCGAGATATGACCTTTGATGAAAGAAAAGCACTTGAGTCATGGGTAAACTTTCCGGGAGAGAAAGCTAAAGCAGCATGGACAAATCTATCGTCTGAGAAGAAAAAAGAAATTATAAATTCTTTAACACCAAAAATAAAGTCGAAACAGGGGAAAGGTTATTTAAAAATATTGCAGACACATTATTAAGAAATGAAGCAACCACTCGTCATCATACTAACATTTTTATGCTTAGGTTTTGCACTGATTTATTTTTTATTTGTCAGTACAGAAAATTCGTATGATGAGGCAACTTCAACAAACCGTACGACTGCCGTAGATAGTTTGAACGAAGGCTATGCTGTATTTTGGCCTTCAAAAAATGCATACTTTCGGATCAAAAATCGCTCATGGGAATATTCTTCGAATTATTTAAATATCCCATTTCAACCCGTAGCAACAGATGAAATAATTAAGGAACTGAACGATAGATACAATCAATCTGCTTTTTTATTGTCAGAAATGCAGTCTGAACTACCTTCCCAACAGAAGATTGTCAACCCCGAACCGACAACACCAGATAGTTCACCATCTGGCAAAACTGACATTTCTTATAAAAACAACAAATACCGAATAGCTAAAGAGGTATTAACTGATAAAGGTCTAGAGCATTCTAACGGAGATTATTACCGTTTTCTAAACCAAAGCAAATGGGAACTCAAACGAAAAGGTAGTACTCAATGGTCAACAATTGAAGAAAAGGATATTAACTATTTTCTTTCCGTTAATGCTAAAAAAATTGAAAAGGTAAAACCACCACCGCAAGGAGAAATTGCCTTAACAGGAATTGCCTTAAGTAAAACATCACTGAACAACTTAACTGTAGGAGGAACTGCTCAACTGAGTGTTACTTATACACCTGCAAATGCCACAAACAAAACAGCGAACTGGACATCAGGTAATTCTTCTGTTGCGCGTGTTTCATCAGCTGGAAAAATTACAGCAATTAACGCAGGAAAGACAACAATTACGGTGAGCTCCGGATCATTCACAAAAACATGTGAGGTTACGGTAGTGAAGGCGGGTGGAGATGAAGATATTCCAGATATGACATTTGATGAAAAAAAAGCACTTGAGCAATGGTTCAACTTTATACGAAGAGTACCAAAAGCATCATGGACAAATCTATCGTATGAGAAGAAAAATGAAATTATAAATTCTTTAACACCAAAAATAAAGTCGAAACAAGGGAGAGGTTATTTACAAATATTGATGAGAACATAATGAAAAAACACCTGGCTATTATTAGCATAGTAATCGCGTCAACAGTTATTTTTCTTTTGGCTTTTGTCGATTGGAACGATGTATTCTCAGACCCTGTTAAACAAAAACAAGGATCCGATAACATTGACCAATCGATAGAATCTTTTGGAAAGCTACCTTGGGACAAGTCAACGTATGAAGAAATTTCGAACAGTATCGTGGCCATGTCCTCTTCAAAGAAAATAAACGATACAAGGAAAAAAGCATTATTGAACAGTTTGGAATATGCTAAGCAAGATGCTTTGATTTTGAGCCTCAACAAATGGTTAGCGAATAGTTGTTCTCACAGTGATATTTCTGCTATTGTAAAAGAAGCGAGAAACTGTACCGAACCGTCACAAAAGCTACAAGAATTACTTCAAAGTTATGCTCAATACAATGCTGCATTATCGCATGATAACAAATTATACAGTTTTCTACAAGGACCATTTTCTGAATCAGCGGCACAAGGCTTAATATCTAATTATGCGCGCGCTACCTCGGGTAAACCATTCTCTTCTTGCAATAAAATAGTAGCCTTAAGAACAAAAATCAACGACGAAATAAATATATTTGAAAAATTTCATAATAATTTTAATTCTATTGTAAAAAGGAGAAGTTTTAATTATTTGGCCGAAGAATACGCGACGCAACTAAATAAATACGGTTGGTATCAGCAAGAATTGGAAAGTTTAATGTCTTATAAAAAATAATAATATGTCAGTAAGAACTTTTGTTTTATGTATCAGTCTGTGTTTTGCTGTGAAGTTTGGTTACTCCCAGACGCAATCAGAATCTCCAATTGAAGCGAGTTTACAAGAGCTATCAAATGCTAAAAAGAAGGCACCAAAGGATTCTATTCATTTAGTATTAAAAGAATTAGATAACTTAAAAGCACTTTTTAAAATGCTTCCTGACACGATAAAATCTGAAATGTTAAAATTACCGAATGAGCTTCTTATTAAAAATTCTGAATTAACTAAGACAAACGATTCGATGAAACTAGAAATAAAGAAGTACAAAGACTCCTATGAATTAAAATTATCCGAGCTTAATACTAAGTATAATGAAATCAATGGTCTTAATTCTCAACTTCGAACGAAGGATGGTGAAATCCAACGATTAACGGCGGAATCGCAGAAACTTGTTTCAGTGGAGCAACAAAAACAGAAAGAAAAATGGGAGCTTTTGGCGGATGAACTTATGAAAAACAATTTAGTGTTTGACGAAACAAGCCTTGATAGGCTTAAATCGAATATTTCTAGCGTTAACGGAAATGCTGTCGTGATTGCTAATTTAGAGAAATATAAGACGAGCATGAAAGAGTTAAAGGAAACCAAAAGAATTTTGTTTTCCGCAACAATTAGCGCCTCGGAATTTGAAAAAGTTAAAAAGAACTTAGCAAATAACATAGATCAAAATTTCATTAAATTGAATGAATTAAAGAGAGAACTTAACAGTTCATATCAATTGTTTTGTCAGCAAGCAGGTTATTTTCAGAACATTTTAGAAGAAAATAGAACTTTATCTGATATAAATATTAGAACCGCTATAATTAATGAAAATTTCAACATTGAAATAATCAATTCGATTTTCCCTTTTCTTGGTGGTAAAATTGAAAAAGCAAAGAAAGAACCTAATCTTAGTTTAGGCATTCAATTACCCGATTAACCTTAAAACGGGAATCAGGTTTAGAAAAATAGTTTATGTGAATGGATGGCAGATTTGGAGAGGTACTTAGTTGCGCAGTCAAGTGATTTCGACAAGGCATTTTTGGAGTTGTCATCGGGAAAAAAAAGAAGCCATTGGATGTGGTATATTTTTCCCCAAATATATGGTTTAGGGCATTCTCAAACAACTATATTTTTTGCTGTAAAAAATTTGCAAGAAGCTAAAGATTATTTAGCACATCCTATTCTTGGAGAGCGTTTGAAGAAAATTACGCGCATCTTAATTTTACTAAATACTTCTGATGCAATAGAAATTTTCGGTGTAATTGACGCTTTAAAGTTAAAATCATGTATGACCTTATTTTCCCTAGTAGATGATTCCCCGGAAAGACTTTTCACATTTGTTCTACACAAATACTTTGATGGTCAAATGGATTCAAAAACAATAGAATTGGCAAAAGAATCCAAATAGTTAGTAAAACATAATTAAATTTTAACCAATTTTTTAGAAGATTTTTTACCCTGGTGTGAAAGTTCAATAGAATAGATACCTGGTAAAAGATGTTCTATGGAAATGCTGACTTTTTCATTGGTTATAACTATTTCTGATTGAAAAATACTCTCACCTAGAAGATTAACTATATTAATTTGCGAAGGTACAGAAGCTTCTATGTGAATCACATTTTCTGATGGATTAGGATAAAATTCCCAAATGGGTTGCTCATTGTTATAAACGTTTGAAATAGGATTATAGTAAACTCTTCGTAAACATTCTCCGTCGTTTTTATACTCCAACCAGTATTGTTTAGCAGCAGTATTAAAATCCGGATAAAAACAATATTGTATGTTGCTACACGAATTAATAGATACTCCGTTGAAATCATACCCCCATTGATAATAATCTAAATTTGCCGTTTCACAGTACAAAACGTTGGTATTGAGTAAACTTAAAACAACATCCTGTGGATAAGGATTACTCGCTACATCGATAAAAACAGAGTCACTACTTGAACACCCAAAATTATTCGTTGCAGTTAACACGTAAAAACCACTTTCGATAGCATTGAAGTAAATACCATTTTGAACACCATTATTCCAAACATAGCTATCTTCTCCTTCATATATTAAAAGGGTAGGTTGACCATAACAAACATAAAACGTATCCGTCAATAATTGAAGGTTTGGATTCGCCAATATATTTTCAATTTGAATTATGCTTTCATTACTCTCACAACCATTAGCGTTTATAGCTTGAATAGTATACGTGATTTCTGGAATTATTCCTGAAATATTTCCGGTTACATCAACTGATGGACCTGTTGGAGAGAATGTATAGGTTAATGCTCCTGAATAGTTTGTAACCGAGGCCGTTCCTGTTTCAGCGCAAGAGGCATTGGTAGTGCTTACATTTGGATTTTCAGGCACGCTCAAGGCCTCCAAATAAACCAAATCAAAACCAGAGCAACCAAACTCATTGTATCCAATAACAGAATAGTAAGAAGAACTATTCACAGTAAAAGGTATACCATTAGTTACGTTATTATTCCAATTATACGTGACTGCTCCTGTTGCACTAAGTGTATAATCACTTCCAGCGCAAACAACATCGTCTGTTCCGGCATTGACAATTGGATTGGGATTAACTGTAAATGGACCTGTATTACTAGAATTCACTTGACCACAAGGTGAAGTTCCAGAGACGACACATCTGAAATAGAGTGTTCCCACGACATTATTTGCCGGAGTATAGGTATTTGTGGTTGCGCCACTTCCAGTGCTTACGTTTGTCCAATTGGATGCTCCCGTTGAACTTTGTTGCCATTGATAAGAAGGATTGGTTCCAGATACTGTAACAGAAACACTTGAAAATGCAGTACCGTTTTGACATTGAGTTTGAGCAGTTGTAATGGGTTGTGAGGTAATAGAAATGGGTTGATTTACTGTAAATATTCCAGTATTATCAGAAATCACTTGACCACAAGGCGAAGTTCCTGATACGACACATCGGTAATAAAGTGTTCCCACGACATTATTTGCCGGAGTATAGGTATTTGTGGTTGCGCCACTTCCAGTGCTTACGTTTGTCCAGTTGGATGCTCCCGTTGAACTTTGTTGCCATTGATAAGAAGGATTGGTTCCAGATACTGTTACAGAAACACTTGAAAATGCAGTACCGTTTTGACATTGAGTTTGAGCATTTGTATTGGGTTGTGAGGTAATAGAAATGGGTTGATTTATGGTAACAATCGCAGCACCTTGAGGCCCCCAACATCCATCTGTGGATTGTGCTCTAAAGTAATAGGTTCCGGAAGCATCAACACTTTGTATTGAAACTAAACTACTTGTACTCGTGCCATTTGAAGTCGTATTCTGCCAGTAGATACTACCGCCGGATCCTCCACTTGCAGAAAGTGAAGCTGTAGAGCAAAAGGTACCTGCCCCCAATACCGTCACCGCCGAAGGCACGCTCAAGGCCTCCAAATAAACCAAATCAAAACCAGAGCAACCAAACTCATTGTATCCAATAACAGAATAATAAGAAGAACTATTCACAGTAAAAGGTATACCATTAGTTACGTTATTACTCCAATTATACGTGACGGCTCCTGTGGCATTAAGTGTATACACACTTCCAGCGCAAACAACATCGTCTGTGCCGGCATTGACAATTGGATTGGGATTTACTGAAATTACGACAGTGTCTGAGTAAGTACAACCATTACTTGCTGTACCTGTAACAAAATAAGAGGCTGTAATTGCTGGAATAAACGGCTGACCGTTTGAAATTCCATTAGACCATTGGTAACTAACTGCACCTGTGGCATTTAATGCTACTATAGTTCCTTGGCAAATTGACTGGTCATTCCCTGCATTTAACGTAAGCGGTAAATTTAAAGTTGTATAAGCTCCCGTATTATTTGAAATAATTTGACCACACGGCGAAGTTCCAGAGATGACACATCTGTAATAGAGTGTTCCCACGACATTATTTGCCGGAGTAAAGGTATTAGTGGTTGCACCGGTTCCAGTGCTTACGTTTGTCCAGTTGGTTGTTCCCGTTGTACTTTGTTGCCATTGAAAAGAAGGATTGGTTCCAGATACCGTAACAGAAACACTTGAAAATGCAGTACCATTTTGACATTGTGATTGGGCACTCGTATTGGGCTGAGCAGTTATAGTGACAGGCTGATTTACTGTAAATATTCCTGTATTACCAGAAATCACTTGACCACAAGGCGAAGTTCCTGATACGACACATCGGTAATAGAGTGTACCCACGACATTATTTGCCGGAGTAAAGGTATTAGTGGTTGCTCCGGATCCAGTGCTTACGTTTGTCCAGTTGGTTGTTCCCGTTGTACTTTGTTGCCATTGAAAAGAAGGATTGGTTCCAGATACCGTAACAGAAACACTTGAAAATGCAGTACCATTTTGACATTGTGATTGGGCACTCGTATTGGGCTGAGCAGTTATAGTGACAGGCTGATTTACTGTAAATATTCCAGTATTGCCAGAATTCACTTGACCACAAGGCGAAGTTCCAGAGATGACACATCGGTAATAGAATGTTCCCACAACATCATTCGCCGGAATAAAGGTACTAGTGGTTGCACCTGTTCCTGTGCTTACGTTTGACCAGTTGGTTGTTCCATCCGGACTTTGTTGCCATTGATAAGAAGGATTGGTTCCAGATACTGTAACAGAAACACTTGAAAATGAAGTACCGTTTTGACATTGAGTTTGAGCAGTTGTATTGGGTTGTGAGGTAATAGAAATGGGTTGATTTATGGTAACAATCGCAGTACCTTGAGGCCCCCAACATCCATCTGTGGATTGTGCTCTAAAGTAATAGGTTCCGGACGTATTAACAGTTTG
>Ga0194116_10002651_pt1 | contig 22736 bp, 13 predicted proteins | sample TA2MahsurfametaG_4_FD_148617 | JGI IMG/M metagenome (GOLD analysis project Ga0194116, IMG submission 148617) | Freshwater microbial communities from Lake Tanganyika, Tanzania - TA2015008 Mahale S9 surface | ecosystem: Environmental > Aquatic > Freshwater > Lake | place: Tanzania: Lake...
CACCATCTCCACCACCATCTCCACCACCATCTCCACCACCTTATTATGGTTACTGATAAATAATGTGATTCTTTCAAACGATATATATGAATGGACAGCAACTAAAAAAGACGAAAGAAGAAGTTCAAATACTTGGATTTAATCAGGAGAAACTTGTATCTGTCGTAGATTGTGTAGGAAAGAATTAAAATGTCAAATAATTCATCTCAAGGTGGTAATAGAGAGCAAGATATTAATACAAAAGTTGTAAGAACCAACAGCGGAACAAAGATTATCGGACCAGATGGGAGGGGGAATAATCTTCTTGAGGAAAGCAGTACTGCTCCAGAAAAGTCTAATTTAAAAGCAATAAAAGATGATGGCACCACTACAGAATATGCCGACATGTCCAGAGAATGGAAAGTTGGCAATAAGATAGATGACCAAGACAAAATTGCATTTTTGATAGAAACAGTTAATGGACAAGTATTAATTAAATCTGATAAAAGTAAGATTGATATCATTGCTCGTAATGATATCAACATTTATTCAGAAAAAGGTGATATAACTCTTACAGCCCCAAATGGTGCTATTGTTTTCGGTTCAAAAGAAATTAGAACCGGTGATTTGTATGCCGATCCAATATCAGGATCAACAGGTATTAAACCCAAAATTATGATGAATAGTAAAAGCGGTGGTAATTTTTGTGGTTCTAAGTTACCTCACAAAATGTGCTGGGATTTTGTCGGAACAATGAGTGCTGGTGCGTCAAGAACTGGAACAACTAAAAAATCAAGTAGTGGAGAAGATAGTAGTTCTACTCCAACGCAAGATATCTCTCCAACTACACCAAGTGTTCCTAGTCCAATTGCCGGTCCTTGGGATAATGGAGATGTTGGAAGAGCATGGAGAATCTGCGATCCAAAATTTTCTCCAACGGAAACAGAAAGTGAGTCTGGGGTTGACTACTATTGATCTCTTGACAACCTGGCATTTTTGCTCTATACTGGCCTTGTTGGACAGTTGAGTTCCCTTATGAGTTTGCAGAGTGAAATGAGTCAATCTTCTGATATTGATGATAATGAAGAATATCTTGTTCGTTGTGTAGTGGATACTTCTTCTCGTAAATTTAATCTTTATTCAAATGAGGGGAATGTGAAAGTTGTTGATTGTGAAACTGTTGATCAATTTATGAATGTTCTTGAAGTTGTTCGTGCAGTTATTACTCCAGATAATATTGCAGAACTTGCGTACTCAAACCCTCTGTGATATGATTCCATGGCCCTCAAAAATGCAATTAGCTTCCATTTTTGGGCGAAAAAAATCCCGGCAAAATTTTACCCCTATTAGATTTTTAAAAAATGGGTCTGTTAAAAATTAACAAAGCAAATCTTTACGAAAAACCAGTCAAAACAACCCCTCAGAATGTAAAAGAAGCAAATGAAGCACTTTTTACGGCAAAATCGAATTTGCCGGAAGCTGCAAAACATTGTGGAATGACACAAAAAGAGATGAAATTGACATTTTTTGAGTATTTGAAGTATAATCCAAAAACTCATTATCCAAATCTTGAGGTTTGATTTTTTGTGGGAGTGTAGCCCAGCGGAAGAGGCAGTGGACTTAAAATCCATCCAGGGTGGGTTCGAATCCCACCACTCCTATTAGAGGTTTAAAATACCTCTAAATATACAAAAGTAGGAAAAGTTCCTATGAAGTATAGAATCGACGCAAGGTATGTTTGGTATAATCAAGGTACTCAGTTGGTTCTAATGTATTTCATTCAAGGTCTTCCCTTTACTTTTGATGATGTTGAGGATGGATTGACTGATCTATCGCTCATAGAGTTGGCAGACAAAGAAAAAAGATGGGAACCAGAAGATTTATATCAATCTTCTTTCTATCTTATAGATGAAGAATTTCATCCTATGCTCTTTGAATTGGAACTGGAAAATCCAGAAATTCTGCCAAGTGATTAATTTGCCTCTAAAGCATTAAGTGGCGATGTACCTGACTTGTAATCAGGAGAGGATGGTTCAATTCCGTCTGGGGGCTTTGAGTTCTATAACTCCAAAATGTCATTAATTTCACAGCAAGATCGGAAGAATGTTATTGAATCCCTTGATTTCTATCTCTTCAGTAAAGGGCAAGATTTTACAGAAGAAAAAAGAGCAGAGTTTAATGCACTTCTCAACTGGATTCGATTGGAGCATTTCAAACATGAAAATTAATCTTTGGTATTGTAAAGAAATGAAACAATGGCGTTGGACATTGACAGATGATTCAAGACCAATTATTAAACAAGAATCGGGACAGCAACCATTTCTTCGTGATGCTATGAATGATGTAGCAAATACTGTTGAATATATGTTAGAATGCAGACAAAGTGAGTAAAAATACTTAGATGAAATCTGATTTTTATATAGATAAGGTCTGTAAAGAAGAAATCAAAGATCTTCTTTACACTTTTCATTATTTAAAAGATGAATCTAAAGATTTCAAATCGGGTTTTAATTATGCACTTTACAGAAACACTTTCACAGATGTCCTTAGGGTTGGCGGGAGTCTTGGTGCTTGTATTTTTACTGGGCTCCCAGTTCCAGAAATTGCAGTAGGAGCATTTGGTCTGGAAAGGAATCAACAAGAAGGTATTTACGAATTATCCAGACTTTGCATTCATCCAGATCTTCAAAAAGAAGAATATAATATTACATCGTGGTTTGTGAGTCGTTGTATTAAGAGGTTTAGAAAAGATGCCAGGGTTCGTGCTATTCTTAGTTATGCTGACTCTAGTCGCCATGACGGAATTATATACCGCGCTTGTAATTTCCGCTACTATGGGTTAACAGATTCAAAAAAAGATTTCTATTATGCTGACGGGACTAAACATTCTAGAGGTAGTATCAGAGGTGCTGATGGTGAGTGGAGGAATCGCTCTCGTAAACATCGCTATCTTATGGTATTTCAAAAAGAACTAAAAGAAAAGCTCTTGTGGAAGGAAGAAAAGTATGGTACAATATAAAAGCAACCACGATGTTAATCGTATTGCATATTCAGTGACCCTAAAATCCGTGTGACTTCAGAACCTCCTGCAAAGGGGGTTTTGTTGTATCTAAATAAATAAAACATAGCAAAAATTCGTAATAATAATCCATGGCTCTATCTCGCCTAGAAAATTTTATTAAGAGTGTAGAAGGTAATATACTCTATGTTAATCCGAATGATTTGGATTCCACAGATGACATTAGCAACCAGGGTAACTCTCTAACTAGACCCTTCAAAACAATTCAGAGAGCACTGTTAGAAGCAGCAAGATTTTCATATCAAGTTGGTCTTGATAACGATAAGTTTGATAAGACCACGATTATGATTTATCCTGGCGAGCATATTATTGATAATAGGCCGGGGTATAGTATTGATTTTAATGGAGTTGTAAGAGATGTAAATGGAGTTACTAGATCTCTTACAGAATTTTCTGGTATTAGTGATTTTAGTATTACCTCAACAGATAATGAACTTTACAAATATAACAGTATTGAAGGTGGCGTAATTATTCCAAGAGGAACCTCTGTTGTTGGAATGGATCTCCGTAAAACAAAAATTCGCCCAAGGTTTGTTCCGGATCCCTTTGATTCTAATATTAGAAACGCTGCTATTTTTAGACTTACTGGTGGTTGTTATTTCTGGCAATTCTCTATTTTCGATGGTCAGGGATCGGTATATAAGAACTATGAACAGGCAACTTTTGCTCCAGATTATAGTCATCATAAACTCACCGCATTTGAGTATGCGGACGATGTTAATGTAATTCCTAACAGGGGATTTACAGATTTGCAGATGTACTATCATAAACTAACTAAAGCTTATGGTGTTGCATCAAATCGTCCTGTTCCTGATTATCCTGGTACTCGTGATTTTCAAACCAGAAGACCAGAATCTGAAATCGTTGGATCTCTTGGGGATAGTGTCGGAATCGCAACTGTTAGAGCCGGAGATGGAGTTACTCCATCTACAACGATTACTGTAACAACAGAATTTGATCATGGATTTGATGTTGATACTCCTATTCGTATCAATAATATTGATTCTGGTGGATCTCCAGCAGGTTATGATGGATTATTTGTTGTCGCAGAAGTTCTTGATGATAGGAATTTCAAATATGTGAGTGCAATTGTTCCTCAACCAGCAACTGTAGTTCCAACAGCTGCAACAGTAAATGTTGAAGTTGATACTGTAACTGGTTGTTCTCCATATGTATTTAATTGTTCCGTTCGTTCTGTATATGGGATGAATGGAATGCACGCTGATGGATCAAAGTCCGATGGATTTAAATCCATGGTTGTTGCGCAATTTACTGGAATTAGTTTGCAGAAGGACGATAATGCCTTTGTAAAGTATAACTCTGTAACTGGTTTATATGACGATCAAGCGACTATTGGTAGCGCATCTGTTCTTCACTTGGATTCTAGAGCAGTCTATAAACCTGATTGGATCAATACACACATCAAAGCATCCAATGATGCATTTATTCAGTGTGTGTCTATTTTCGCAATCGGATATGCCGAGCACTTTACTGTAAGTAGTGGTGGTGATATGTCTATCACCAACTCAAACTCAAACTTTGGTGCTAAATCTCTTGTAGCAAAGAAATTTAGGGTTGATGCATTTAATCGTGACAATAGGGGATTTATCACGAATATAATTCCACCAGTATCATTGGGAATTGAAGATGAGATTACTGTTGATACTTTAAAAGTTAATATTGAAAAAACTAAAACTATAGGCATATCATCTCATTTATATCTTTATGGTTATGACTCCTTTGAAAATATACCACCCTCCTCATTTAATAATTACAAACTTGGCGCAAAAAGAAATGAACATGCAAGTCTGTTAATATCAAATGGTGGTGTAGAAACAGAATATAGAGTTCCTGTTTTAATGACAGTTCCAGTTGGAATAAGCACCGAAGAAAAAATATCTTTCAAAGAATATGTCATTAAAAAGAATCAATTTAGCGTCAATGAAATTTCATCCAATATAATAACTTTAAATGAAAATCATGTCTTACAAACGGGCGAAAAAATTAGATTTCTTAGTGAAGATGGATCATTGCCAGATGGTATAAAAACTGGTCAAGTTTATTATGCCATTCGTGTTGGCATTGGATCTACGGATCAAATTAGAATAGCTAGCGGGTTAAACGAAGCAAATTCTAGTGTTCCTCTTTCTATTAACAATAAGGGAGGCACTGTAAGAGTTATTAGCAAAGTATCTGATAAGTTATCTGGCGAAGTTGGACATCCAATTCAATGGGATGATACTAATCAAAATTGGTATGTAAGAACAAAAAATGAAACTAACTTATACAACCTCATTTCATCAACTTCTCTAGATCTTCTTCCCAATGTTTCTGGTGAAATGTTTATTACCAGAACAAAAGATGATCGCAGAACAAATGATAGGATTTATAAACTGAGGTATGTAATACCGAAAGAAGAGACTGACGCTAGACCGCCAATTGATGGATTTATCATTCAAGAAAGTTCTACAACAAATGATTTTATTCTTGGCAATTTACCAACCGCTAACAGTGCGAAAAACAATAGATATGTCTCAGGATGCATTTATGATTCTGTAAATCAACTTGCATCTATCACCACTGAAATACCACACAATCTTGAAATTGGATCAGTTGTAAGTGTTAGGCAAGTAAGAAGTACAAATAATACTACCGGTCAGTTCAATTCTGGTTATAATGGACTTCATAAAGTTGTCGGCATTAGAAGTGATTTAACTTTCAGTTATTCATTAACAACTGATCCCGGAACAGTTACAAATAATTTCCAAGTTAGAAATGGTAATTTGCCATTTATTACAATTAAAGAACTTAAAAATATTATTACCATTTATTCATCTGAGGCTGTACAAGAATTTGTCCCAGGAATTCAAGATGGTATTTACTACTTGACAGTTGTTGATCATTCAAATAAAGCAAATATTAATTACTTTAATATTGATGATCTTAAATTCTCGCAAAATGTTGGTGATCTAATTCCAAAGCAAGACAGAGATAATCCTATTAATGATTGGGAACCTGCCGTTTCGTATGTTGAACCAGATATTATAGGATCTGTTGTAACTAATGATCCGGAGAGAAGTATAAGTAGAGAAACTATTAATAGATTTTTGCTTTCTACGGGATCCGCTCAAGAAATTGCCGGTATTGCGGTAACTACTGTTAATTTGCCCAATGGAAAAGTTGGTTCGGCAGTCACAGTTACTACAAAAAATAGCCATGGGTTTGGATCTATCGCTAAATGTCAAATTATAAATGCTGGGGTTTCTTATATTCCAGGCACATATTATGGCGTAAGATTAGTTGGCCCATCATCAACAAGAGATGCAACTGCCACAGTTACTGTTGATGTAAGTGGAACTGTTTCTAATGTTACCATCACAAATGGTGGATCGGGATACGAACAAAATCATATTTGTGAAATACTTGATGTTCCTAGAATCAGTTTTGCAAGTACAGCAACTGTAAGCAATCTTGTAATCTTAAATAGTCTTGAAACTGCCTTTGAAATTTCTGGTTTGCGTAACCCTGCTGTTGTCGGATATTCCACGCAATATGGGCAGTTAAATGGAGAATTTTCTGTAGTTGGTATTAATTCATTTAATCAATTTACATATGTCGTAGAACCTGGTATTGGTACGAATAAAGTTGAATTTTATAATAGTTATCTGAAAATTTCCGGACCATCAATAGCTGTTACTGGAATTAGTTATTCTGCAAGTGTTGGCATTATGACTGTTGGTTGTGCTTCCACTCATGGATTAAGTGTTGGGAACAAAATAAGAATCGTTGGAATAAACACGGGAAATACTTTTAATTCTGTGTCAGTTACGAGAAAAGACGAAGAATTTTATAATGACTATTTCACTGTCTTTAATACTTTATCAGACAATAAGACATTTATCTGCAAAACTGTAAAGGGAACTACTGGAATTAATAATCTTGTTGGAATTACTACAGGATTAGTTCTCAAATCAAGTTTCCTCACACAAGATGGTGTTCCAGTTCTTGATGACGAAAAACTGAGTGGTAGAATGTCATTTATTAATACTGGTGTATTTAAGTATGTTCAAAATCAAATATTGAAAACAAACGCGACTATTGATGTTAGTGATACCGGTGGATTAAATCGTGGAGATTATTTGCAAATAGAGGATGAAATTCTTAGAATTAGTAATGATCCATCGCCAACTTCAAATACTTTAAGTGTATTGAGGGGTCAACTAGCAACTGATTCCGTAAATCATTCCGTTGGAACAATGATTAGAAAAATAAGACCAGTTCCAATTGAATTCCATAGACCTTCCATCTCAAGAGCTTCTGGGCACACATTTGAATATCTTGGATTTGGGCCTGGTAACTATTCAACTGGAATGCCCCAAAGACAAGATAGAGTTTTGAATGACAGAGAGGTGGTTCTTTCTCAGTCATTCCAAGTAGGTGCTGGAATTAATGTTTATACTGGTACGAATGATAGGGGTGATTTTTATATTGGAAATAAGAAGATAACTTCTCCAACAGGTAAGGAAGTTGAAATTGATACTCCTTTCCCATCAGATCTCTCCGATAAAGGAACATATAAGTCCAAACTCGATACTGATGATGCAATTATTTCTAAGAGATTAAGGGTTGAAGGTGGTCCAGAGCAAACATTGATTAGTTCATTCTCTGGCCCAGTCGTTTTCTCAAATGAAGTTAATTCAACTAGCGAAAGTGGAATAACTGCTGTTAATTTAAATTTAATTGGGGATTTAAGACAATCTAGAAATATAACTGTTGGAATATCAACTCCTCTTGTTGATGGACAACCCGGTGATGTTGTTCTTAATGCAAATCCATTGAAAGGTGGATTTAGTGGATGGATGTATACAACTGACAATTCTTGGAAAAGATTTGGACTAGTTTCCGAAAATACTAATTCTACCGATGTTGAGGTTAATAATATTAATGTTGTTGATGGTGCTGTTACTGCTACTAGTGGAATTTTTAGTTTTATTCGGGTTACTGGTATTGCTACCATTAATCAGGTAAATATTAATAGCGGTAATGCAAGACTCGGTGTTCTAACTGCTGCAAATACTATTCATACTGGTTTAACTACATTTGCTAGTGAAACAGGTTTAGCTGCAGAATTTAGAAAAGGAAGTGTTGGTTTCTTCACTGATGTTTCTTTTGAACAACCTTTTGATGTTACATCAGGAACAACCCAGATGCTTATAAATGGTAATAGTGAAATGAAATCTGATTTTCTTAGTCGTCCAGGCAGAGGAACAAGAATCATTAACTATCCCACAAGTGTCTTTACTGAACCTTGGTTAACTAATCAATCTGGTATTGGATCTGGTAAAATTTCAATAGATTTAAATTATGGTAATAATTTTGTTATTAAACCATCTAACCCAGCAGGATCTCCATTTGCAGACGGTTTGTGTGGTCCAACAACATTCATGAATTTTGAAGGTGTTCAGGAAGGTCAGCAAGGAAGCATTAAAATTGCAGTAGCAGCAGCTACTACTACGACAGTTGGTTGGGGAAGTATATTTTACTTCCCGAATGGAAACCCACCTAATTTGGCCGCAGGTACAACTTCATTACTTGGATATTATGTCTTTGAGAATTCAGCAGCTAATCACCCCGGTAAAGTTATGATTTCGCCTCTAGAAGATTTAAGAAACTTAGGATAGTATAAATTATGACTTTAGAAGTTTTTCCCGTATGGATGCTTTATAGGGATTTTGAAGTCCCTATCGGATCAGTTGTTCCCTTTGCTGGACGATGCGATAGTACAGCAACAAGTCCGCCAGAAGGATGGTTAGTTTGTGATGGTAGACCTGTTTCTAGAAACCAATATAATAAACTTTTTAAAATAATAGGAACAACATATGGTGCTGGTGATGGATCTACCACATTTAATGTTCCTAATTTCACTCATTCAACTGATTCTTCTGGAACATTTAGACCCGGTTATATAAAAGGAACCGCGCCAAGTTATAATTCTACAACTCAAAGATATTCTTGGTCTGGAGGTCAATTTCAATTACCAAACACAACACAAACGGAAGAATTCAATCTTGATCTTGTTAGTTTAACTGCAAATGTTCAGGCAACAATTCAAGAATATGCCCCTACTGTTTCTCAATGGCAAGTTGTCTTAGGTGCGTCCAATAATAATGCTCACGATCATGCATCAGCAACTCCTGGCGATTATAGATACACTTATATTGATGATGCGGATGATAAGACGGCAACTCACGATAATGATCCAATTCCAGGAGGTGCTCAATTGCACTTACCAGGAAGACTTAGAAGGCATGATCAAAGTGTCGTAGATTTACCTCCAATTAAAACTACACTAAATGCCACTCAAATTTGGGCTTTAAAAAATGATCATAGGGGAATAGGTCTTTATTTTCCAAAAAGTGGGCCTTCAGTTTCATTGGGAGAAAATACTGAACTCGCTGGATTCGGCGGCCCAAATGGAAATAATGATAAAGTAGACGGAAACAAATATATTTCTTTTGGAACCTACAATACATCAACTTTTTCAGCAGAAAGATCTATTAAATTTATAATAAACACGGAAGTAGCAGACAAAGTTACACTTAGACTAATTGCTGGAACGGATGATAATGGCGGAGAAAGACCAAATAATAATGGTACTAATATAACAATTGCTGGCGTAGTTAGATCAACAGTTGATGAGTCTTTATTTTTAAAAATTGTACTTAAAAATGAGGGCGATAGAGTTACACGAACAATAGAATTGATACCAAATGAGCAAAAAGCTGGATCTGCTCACAATTCTTATGGTTCATGGAGAGATTATGACATTTCTTTGACGGGAGAAGAAAGAACTAGTCGTACAGAGTTTTACATATATGCCTATTCTACTGCACCTATTGAATTGAAGGATTCTGCAGGAAAGTCTTATCTTCATGAAGTTGATCAAGACTTTAAGACAAAACTTACCAATTTTCCTGCTAATTTTAGAAATTCTCTTGACAATTATGGATTGGGGTCTGTAACATATAACCAATCAGCAGCATCTGCTTTGGGTGTACAAAGACCATATGGATCTTATTATGATGCTCTTGGAAATCCCACATATACTGATGGCGAATTTGATCGCTTTGAAGTTTGGAATCATACTCATAGAAACGACTATACACATACAACTTCTGAAGCTAGTTCTGGCGTAATTGGTGGTATTGATCATCCTCAAAGTAGTGTCGGTGCTAATCAATCTACTATCGGTTCTTTTTCTTCTTTGAACGGTAGGTTTTTTGTGGATGGATCTCCTCCGCTGTCCTACAGTTTAGGTTCAGGATCTGCTGTTTATGGAGAGGGCGCTGGCCCATATGATGGTGGCGGCAGTGGAGAGTATGATGAATTGCGTGGATTCGGAGCTTCTGGATCTGAAAAATATTTGAGCATAGGTAGGTATTCTTCAAGTAAACCTTCTGACGGTGTTAGATCATTTACTGTCAGGTTAGACACTAGATATGCCAATGTTGTTGAGTTTCAAGTTATTGCAGGTAACGATATAAATGGAGCAGAAAGACCTCAAGCTTTAGGAGAAGGATTATATTGTCAAATTAATAATGGGCGCGTAGTTCAGGTGATACCTAGTAATCAAGAATATAAATTTGCTAGTGGAAAGTCTTCATCAGTAGCTAATGCAGAATATGATAGTAAATATGCTAATTGGCATACATTTAGATTACCTTTGGCTGGTGTTGACGAAAATAAACAGAATTGTGAGTTTAAATTTTTCTCAAAAACATTCTCTATGCCAGAATTGGCCAGTAAGTTTGAGAAAAAAGTTATAAGTGCTGCCAATCTTGCAACTCGCGGAGAATATGCTGCAATTATTGGAAGTGGTTGCGCAATTTATGACTTTAGAGATGGTCCTGGAAAGGATTTAGACATTGGAAATGGAAGAGGTAATAATGAATGGGGTGGATTTGAGCATCCAAGAGAGGATGGTGCATCGAATTGGATAAAAAGTGGGGATAACTCCAGAAATGCGAGTAAAAAATATATTTCTTTGGGATCTTTTACTAGTCCCCATGTAATGAATCGTCAAATTCAATTTAAATTGAATACAAATTCCACAGAATCTGTAACATTTACACTTATAACTGGTAATGAAGTTAATGGCGGCGATAGACCAAATCAAACTGACGAAAGTTTATACTTAGAAATTAATAATCCAGATGGTGGATCAAGAAGTGATATCTTATTAATTCCAAGTTCTGATAGGTATGATCAAATTGCTAAAGCTGATACCACCGCCGGAAAGAATGATACTGCTGCAAATATTAGAGAATGGGATGCTTTGTATGGATTTTGGAGAGATTATACCATTAATTTAAGAGAAAATGAAAGAGGTCCCAATACTAGATTTATAATTTACGCCAAGAGTAATACTCCAGATCCTTGGTATGTAGAATATGCAAAGAAAACGGTCACTGTTAGTGTTAGAGATCTTGAATTTAGTTCTGGAGGGCCATTGGCAGCGGATCCCAAAGGTGGTACATATGGTATCCGTGTTGGAAATGGTGTAGATATTGTTCCATTTGAAAATGGGCCAGGCAAAGGTATTAGTGGCGCAGAACAATGGGCTGGATTTACAAAACCAAGTGGCAGTACTTTTAATACTCATCTTTTATTTGGAGCATTCTCATATGTTCTAAAAGATCAGAACATGTTAGTTCCTCCTGGTGGTGGTACTTCTAAAGCGCATGTTAACACCAGAAAAATGAGTTTTCAACTTGATACTACAGTATCATCTTTCATTGAATTTAAATTAATTGCTGGTACTGATTTTAATGGAGGTGAGACTCCAGATCATGGTGGAGAAGATTTGAGATTAGAAATTAGGGATTCAAGTAATAATTTAATCAGAAGTAATATATTAGTAGTTCCTTCTCTGAATACTTCTGGTCTTAGCGGTACTCAATGGCGTTCTACCTATGGTGTTTGGAAAACATATAGAATTACATTAAATGATAATGAAAAAACTCCAAACACAACATTTGTTCTTTATTCATATAGCAATACGCCAACTGTTACTAATAACAAAATAAATGAGGCTCAAGGTGCCGCTTTGGAATCTCTTCCAGGGTATCCAAATAGTTATATAAATGGTGTTGATCAATATGGATTTGTGGAAGTTTCATACGAAGTTCTTGATCCTAAAATACCAAATGTTCAAACAAATTATATAAATGGAAGAGACTTTTATGGTCTATTTCAAGTTTCTCTTATCAGAAACAAACATTATCCAGAAGTAAAACTTGGAGATTATTTAGAGGCAGTTGATCAGTATGGACTAAAACAAGCAGAAACTAAGTATGATACATCTGTGAAATGGTATGCAAATACTAAAAAAGCAATACTCCCAGTTTCTCAAGATACTAATTTTTGGGTTGGAGATGCATATTTAAAATTTGAAATGAATGAAGGGTGCGGAATATATCCAGAAAGATCCTCAAGTCTTAATCCCGCCCCTGGCAAAAATATTGACAATTATGGAAAAGGTGCTGGTAATAATGAATATGGTGGATTTATAAAACCATCTACTGGTAGTGCTGAACACTATATCAGCCTTGGAACATTTAATAGCCCATTTAGAGTTGCAAGAAGAAGCGTAACATTTACTCTTTCTACAAATGATGCATATAAATTGGGATTTTGGTTAATAGCTGGCAATGAGTATAATGGAGCAGATGTTCCTAATTCTTCAGAAGGATTAAAAATTAATGTTGGTGGAACTACTCGCACCTTGATTCCAGGAAATGGATCTTCTGCTGGAGATATTGCAGACGCTGTAATTCGTTCCGGTGGAAAACCAGCAAAGTCACTTGAAAGTTATACGAATGGTGGATTGCCAACTGGAGAAACTTGGTCTACTTGGTTCGGTCAATGGAGAGAACATATCATACCTGGAGATTGGTATTCAAAATCAAATTCTGTTACATTTGAATTGTTCAATCAACTTGATTCAACTCATGGACCCGTTGATGATCCAGGTGATTATTCTACTACTGAGTATCCAAGTTCTTGGAGCACTTCATCTCCACAGATATTCCAAATGCATAGAAATTGGACAGATGTTTTTGCTATTGCTGGAATTAATGTTTATGATAGGGTTAATTATTATACTTTGAATAGTGGTTGCTCCATTCAAAAATGGAGAAATGGTCCAGGAAAAGACATTAATGTTGGCGGTAAAGGGAATGGCAATAACGAATTGGGCGGATTTAATCAAGATACTGGGCCAGTAAAAGATAGTACTATAGGTGAATACATTATGTTTGGATCATATGATGGCGCGTATGCGGCTGAAAGAAAGGTTACATTGAATCTTGATACTCGTGGCGCTTCCATGGTTGAACTGTGTGTTATAGTTGGAACTGATGAAAATGGTGGGGAAAGACCAAATGAAACTACTGAAAGTCTTTATGCAAGAATTGGTGGATCTTCTGGAAGAAGAGTTGAGGTAATACCTTCACAAAGAAAATTTGTAGATGGATCTACTCCAACAAATAATCAAGATGCGTTATGGATGAAGCTATATGGTTCTTGGCATTCTTATTACATCTATTTGACTGAAAGTGAAAAAGTCGGCAATTTGGAAATTGTATTGGAGTCTAATTCTACTAATACTGGAGCAGTTGAATATAATCCAACATTTTTATCTGCCAGCACTGATTATCCAAATGCAATAGACACTTATGGTCTTGCTTATGCAGCAATTCATTATTCCGAAAGTTGTCTTTGGGAATTTGGAGAAAAAACAAGTCTTGTTAAATATGAATCTGGTCCAACTAGTATTTCAAGAGGAAATAGTGGAAATAACAACGAATTTGCTGGATTTTCTAAGCAATCGAATGATACTGCTTCTGAGTCATACTTAATGTTTGGATTGTGGGCCCCTGTGGTAGGAACTGGTGCAAGTGATGGTAGTGCTGTTGGTGGCAATCCTGTTCCTTCAACTGAATGGGGTTATAGGACAATATCATTTAAAGCAAATACTGAAAGAGTGCGAGAGTTTAATCTTAGAGTCAGACAAGGTAATGATACGAATGGGGGCGAAAATCCGAATCCAAATTATCCATCTGAAAGATTGGAAATCATTCTTCAGAGAGGTAGATCAACCGTTTTGACTCAAACTGGAGGTATTAGGACTGTTACCGCACGAGATTTATCTGCTATTGATGGATATCAACTCCAAGTTCGACCTGGAGTTGAGTTGTTCAGTTTTAGAAATGGTCCTGGTAAAAATATTGATCTTGGAAATGGAAAGGGTAATAATGAATGGGGTGGATTTTTAGCTCCGACAGGGGGATTGTTAACTACCTCTCCATCTCATTTTCTGTTTGGCAATTTCTTTGTTAATAATGTTCCTACCTCACATAAACCAAATAGAGAAATGAGTTTTAAATTAAATGTCTCTGCATCGGATTATGTTATCTTCAAAGTAATTGCGGGTAATGATGTAAATGGTGGAGAAAGACCTAATAATACTGACGAAAGTCTATATTTGGAAATTCTATCAGGTACTCAGTCTCTTAGAAGAGATATATTAGTAGTACCTTCATCAGAGGCTAGTGGTAAAACCGGTTCAGAATACGATGCGCAATATGGCATTTGGCATTTAAAAAGAATTGATTTAAATGCTAATGAAAAAACAACTTCAACTACTTTTAAATTATACGCAAAAAGTAATCCTCAAACTCTTAATGCTGAAAATTATTTTTCTGAAGTCGATATAAATCTTCAAAAAGCGATTTCCAATTATGCTCAATATACAAATTCTGTAGATCATTATGGTCTTGCTGACATCACTTATGACTCTGGAACTCCCGGAGTTGTTATTTCTACACCAGAAAATGCCAATACGAGATTTGATAATTGGGACAATTTCCAATATGGTCTTGCTGGCGATGATAGAAATGAAGAGACCACAGTTTTCATCCGAAACTATGTAGATCAAGATACCTTTACGGGAGTTGGAGCAAAATATTTAGATGAAATTGGCAATGAGGGTGGTTTAAGTGAAGATTATTTTGCTAAAAGAAATTTTGCCTTGTCATCGGATGTGCATGGTATTGCTTATATTGAGGTGAGGTATGATCCTTCAACAAATTTACCTCTTCCAGATGGTACTGGATGTGAAGGTAATCATGCTCATTCATTAAATTTCCAATTGGATAGAGGTCATAATCATGTAATTACTGGTCAAACTGGATCAGCCAATATTGTAGGTCAAAACTCTAATATTGAACCTAGACATTTACCTATGGTTTATATCATTCATACAGGTTAAGGAGGTTAAACTAATGTCAGGCCCAGTAGGATTAATTTCAATGTATGCACCCACGATGGTGGATCCAGTAACTTCAAATATAGAACCTCCAGAGGGATGGTTGATTTGTGATGGGAGATCTTATCCTAGATCGGATTATTCTGCATTGTATCGTAGATTATTAAAAAATCCGGCACTCCCTTTTAATGCTACTGGCAATCCTTTAATCTATGGTGGAAACGCTGATAACTTTAATGTTCCTAATTTTATTAATAAATTTGTTACGGGTTGGTCAACGCAAGAACCTGCTGTGGAAGTTGGAACTCAAACCAGAGAAAGTGTAAATTTGGGAAATATAGATGCTTCTATCCCTACAAATTTAACATATGGAAATAATGTTCCATATTCAATATCAAGTTCTGGTGTAGGACATGCTGGAAGACATAATCATAGATATGCAACTAGTTCTGCTACGGATACTGGAAGAGCAGAATTATCTAGAACACAAGGATTTTTTCATAAAAAAGAATTTTTAGGATCAAGAGAAACCGGTACAAATTTTTGGACTCACTTTACTCCGTCCAATCATGGAGGATATACTGGTGGGGAACCTTGCAATTTAAGTTATAAAGCGGAAAAAATGTGGGCAATTGCTCAGAATAGTGGTCTCGAATTATTGGAACCACTTGTCAGAGTGAATAATTTGTCTTTTAATGCTACTAATGAATACAGAGCTTTTAGATCTCAAAGACTTTTTGGCGGAACTGGTTATCCATATGGTATACCGGGAGAATATGGTCAAAATGACTTGTGGAAATGGACTAATAGAAATTATAGGCATAATCATAAATATAATTTAGTAACAACAACTGCTGGTGGTCATACTCATACCATTGCAATGGAAACAAGAGACTCACATACTCATGTAGTGTCTACGACGCCATCTCTAAACAAAGTTGGAAATAGTTCATCAAAAGTAGGGGGAGAACTTAGACCAGCAAATGTAAAAATTGTGTATATCATCTACACAGGTATAAAATAAATGGCAAGTCAATATCCAACTGGTTCTATTATTTCAATAGGAAATACATATTTGTCAACCGTCCCACCTGGTTTTTTACTTTGTGATGGTAGAGCAGTTAGTAGATCACTTTATTTTAGATTGTTTCAAGTCATAGGCACAACATATGGTGCTGGTGACGGATCTACATCATTTAATCTGCCTAATCTTCAGAAACAATTTGCCAAAGGTGTGTCTGTTTCTGTGATGCAACAAACTGCTGGTACATCACCGCCCCCTAAAACTTCTTTTTTGGGGGCAACTTTTAGTTATGATTTAGGAATAAATGTTTCTCAATCAACATACACAAATCCAACTGGAATTAGTACAACAAATTTAATTCCTTTCTCTAGTCAAAGTAGTGTTGCTGGAGAACATACTCATAATTATTATTTTAATCTAGAAAATGCTGATTTTGGTGCTGGATGTAAAAATGATTCAAAAGATAACTTCAATCCTCCAAATAGGAATGCTCAACAAAGAAGAATTTATGACGATGATAATAACAGGTTTGTAAATTATGAATGGTACAAGTATCATCATACTGGTGGAAGGGATGTAAGTGATCCAAATAATCATGGCCATGCTAGGAGTGCAGGTCAATTTACGCATACTTGTAAAGAACCTTTTGTGCAACAAAATAGTCAAACAAAATGCAATCCTGCTGGAACAAATGACACACAGACTGCTCCAAATGACATTATTGGAAATAGATTATGCACAAGATCTCAAATAAAAATAGGTCAAGTGGAAGGTGGTCAAGGCAAATCAATACCAGGCCATCATTATGGTGATCATAAGCATGTTGTTATTGGATATTACCAATTTCAACAAGGAAATAGAATATCAATTGATGACCCCGGGAGCTCCCAGAAGGGCCCATGGGTTGGTGAGGACTGTTTTGATCCTTTGTGGGTCTCTAAAAGAATAACCAATATTAATGGTGAGCATAACCATGGAGGATCTCTATCTATTGTGGGCCAAACGGGAATCGAACATAACTTATTAACCAATCACAATTTCCAGGTTACTAATGTAGAAGCATTTATTTCGGTTGCTCCAGGTTATGAAGGTGCTGGAACTAAAAATGCAACCGGAAATACTGCTCCCGCAGCGATTGCTTTAGGGTGGGGTATAAAATATTAACATAAATAATAAAAAATAAACGGGGGATAGTGAACCCATATGGCAACATTTCAAAAGAATTTTGTTGTAAAAAATGGTCTTGAAATAGGACTATTGGGTGGTAGTATCTTTCATGCTTCTGCTGGTGGTGTTGGTGTAGGAAGTACACTACCTGTTAGAGATTTTGATGTTACTGGTTCTGTAGGAATATCAGAAGATTTATATGTTCAAGGAACATCCTATAATAATAATTTTAATGTAAGTGGTTTTAGTACTTTTTCTAGTGTTCAAGTTCAGGGAAATTTAGAAGTACTTGGTATACAATTAATTGTTAACACTGAAGAAGTACGAATTGAAGATAAAAATATTACTCTTGGATTTTCAACTCAAGTAGCACCATCCGATTTTTATTCTTCGGGCGGTGGTATTGAGATAGCTGGTGATACAGCGACTGCAATTTTAACTGGAATTGGCACGAACGAAAATTATAAGAGTTTTGTTTGGTACAACAAACCAGATGCTCTTTTTGTTTCTAACCAAAGAGTTGGTATTGGCACATCAACAGCGACAAATGGCGCATATTTAGATGTTGGTGGAACAGTACAATTTAAGACAAATCAAAATTGGGATTTCAGAGTAAATGGTAGATCTAAGCTTACCGGTTTCACGGAAATTGATAATCTTTCTTTTAGTGGAATAGCGTCTCTAAGTCAAATTAGTGTTGGAAGTTCTTTAGGTGATGCATTTCAATATATTCGTAAAGATTCTACAAATGCACAACTAGAATGGGCATCATTTCCAGCACTAAGAACAGTACAAAGTTTTACGGCAACCGCTGGGCAAACTCTGTTTACTCCATCCCAATCTTATAATATTGGGTTCATTGATGTCTATGTTAACGGCGTTCGCTTAAATTCCTCAGAGTTTGCTGCCACTAATGGCACTAATATTGTATTGGCAGTAGAATCTTTTGCCGGAGATATTGTTGATCTAATCATTTATGCTCCAGATGCTGGAGGAGTTACAAGCACAGTATTACTTGAAGAACTAAATTGGAAACAAAGTCAAGTTGTTGGCGGTATATACACTTCTGGTGCGGTTTCTATTGGAACAAGTGCATCTAGTGGTACATTAACAGTTGATGGAACAACTAGGTTCAGTGGATCTGTTAGTATCGGTACATTTGCGTCATTCCCAACTACGGATCTTCTTGTAAATGATCCTGCTGGTTATCCTAATATTTGGTTAACTGCTGGGCCAGATGTTTCTGGGGCAGATTTTAGAATCGGTTTAACATTGGCAGATGATAGCCATGCATATTTAAGTACAAATGATAATATTGATCTTAACTTTGCTGTTGGCGGTGGTGTAACAAGTCATGTCGTAATTAAAGAGGATGGTAAAGTTGGTATTGGATCAACATTACCAACTGAAAAAGTAGATGTTGGTGGAACTATAAAGGCAACTTCTTTTGTCGGAGATGGTTCTGGTCTTACTGGAGTTATTGCTGCTTCTGGTGGTATTAATCTAAGAGATCATGATTCTAATGTTGGTCTTGCAGCAACTGTAAATATTGGTGGTAATTTAGCAGTCACTTCAGTCTCTGCTGGTGTTGCTACTATCTTCTATAATTCAGAGTGGATAGTTTCAACATCTGGAATTCATACACTTTCTAATGTTGGTATTGGAACCACTAATCCAACCTCAAAGTTAACAGTTGATGGTAATGCAAGAATCACTGGTATTTTGACTGTTGGATCTTCATCTATTACTTTAAATGGAGACACAAACCGTATTAATGTTGGTGCCGGTGTAACGATAGATGGAGTAACAGGCATTATTAGTGCTACAGAAATTTACGCTAATGGTATTCCTCTTGGTGGTGCAAAAGTAACTATTTCAGAAACTGCGCCTTCATCTCCAATAGAAGGAAATCTTTGGTATTCGTCTTTGGCTGGTAGAGGATTTATTTGGTATAATGATGGTGATTCTTCTCAATGGGTCGATTTTTCACCAACTCCCGGTGATTATGATTTACTCTGGACACAATCTGGAGATGACAAAGCATATAGCAATTTCAAAGTTGGAATTGGATCAACACTTCCAACTTCTGCATTGGATGTCATTGGTGATGCTAAGTTTACTGGAATCGTAACAGCATCATCTTTTGTTCCAAGTAGTGGATTTATTAAAGCTCCAGATGGAACCAATTCATTATATCTATACAGTGGAACTGGTAATGTAGCATTCCAAGGCACAATAGGTGCATCTCAGATCAATAATGCATCTGGATATAAAGTTATTGGATTTGCTGGCACAGATATTTCTTTTGAAAATAATGCCACTATTAGCAATAATCTTTATGTTTCTGGTGTAACAACATCAAATGGTGGTTTTGTTGGTAATCTTACTGGTAATGCATCGACTTCTGATTATGCAACTTATGCATCAAATGCTGGGGTTTCTACTTATGCTGGAACATCTGGTATATCTACAGTATCACAAGGTCTTACTGGAAATCCTTCAATAAGTGTTGGTATTGTAACTGCTTCATCTTTAGTTGTTTTAAATACTTCAAGATTTACTGGAACTGTTTTCTTTGAAGGTACTGTTTATGAACCTGTCGCAAATGATTTTACGACAAACATCACAATTACATCTGGAGTATTTGATATTGATGCATCTCAATCAAACACAGTTGTTGGTGTTGCTACAACAACAATTACAAAATGGAATTTTATAAATGTTGATTCTTCAAATTCAAAATCTATTACTATTACTTTAATACTTGATTCTGATGTAAGTAATTCTTATGCAGATGCTTGTGATGTAAACGGATCTGCTATAAGTGGAGGTGTTCTTTGGAGTGGTGGATTAGCACCAATAGCATCTAATAATACTGATATTTTGACATTCAGCGTCATTAGAGACAGTTCTGGAACAGTTAGAGTATACGGTTTTGGTTCAAGTAATTTTAACTAACTATGGCACCTTTAAGTTTTGGAATTGGAAATGTTAATAAGAGAGGGACACCCGGTGATATTGCTTTAGCCTTAGGTTATGGTAGATATTTTACATTTCAATATTATTTTACAGATGGTACTGATTTGGATCAAAGAACTTCTATAGTATCCCCCCCAATTTCTGGATCTGTTGGATTTGGTGCTTCCGCATCCATTGCACCATATCTTTATTGGGGTGGAGATAATACTGGAACTGGTCTTGAGAGTGTTTATTTTGATAAACAAGAAATATTAAATGCTTTCCCAGGAACGACGATTGTTGAAATTGATTGCCGTTGTTGGTGGTATGGGGTTGAGGGGACTGATCCTGTGATAATTAAAGTAAGTTCATATCGTGGAGGATCAATGGTTGCAAATAATTACCAATGGGAAAATCCAACAGCAACATATTCATTTGTTAATTTCAAATCTTCTCCAGGAAAAATTATTTCTAGGTTATATGCAGATCCTTTGGGCGCACAAAGAGCAGCAAAATTTACATTTAATTTTGCAACCAATTTTCTAACAATAACTAGTGTTTAAAATGAAACAAATAAAAGTTTTGTATAATGATTTGAGTGTTGGATTTTTTATTCTTAATGAATCTTTAGAAATAATGGAACATGGTTTTCACATTACTGATGAAAGCATAATTGAAAATATTAAGGCAGATTATCCAGTAGGAACTCAAATCGAGTTATCCGATAATTACTATCGTATCTATAAATAACTAAAAACCACAGAAAATGGCCCTAAATTTCCCAAACTCTCCAGCATTAAATGAAATATACAATGATCCAGATACTGGAAATTTTTATACTTGGAACGGAGAAGTTTGGCTTGGTTATTCAAATATTTCAATAAAAGATCTATCCCAGTTCACTAGATGGGCAGATAATGCCGTAGGAATTCATACCCTAAAGAATGTTGGTATAGGAACTACAAATCCAACAAATACTCTTACAGTTCTTGGTAATGTGCAAGCATCTTCATTTACAGTTACTGGAGGAACATCAAGTCAATTTTTAAAAGCAAATGGAACTGTTGATTCGTCAACTTATTTGACTTCTTATACAGAAACTGATACATTAGATTCAGTAACCACTAGGGGAAACACAACTGCCAACGGGATAAGTGTCGGCATTTTGACTGCCACTAGAATGGGTGTTGGTATACTAACTGCTACGGGAATAAGCGTTGGTGTTTTAACTGCTACTTCATTGGTTAGATCTGGAGGAACATCAAGTCAATTCTTAAAAGCAGATGGATCAGTTGATTCTTCAACATACCTAACAACTACAGGATCTGCCGCAAATCTTACTGGATTGACTGGAGCTAGTTCTGGAATTTATGGCAGTTCAACTTTAATCCCCAGAATTACAGTTGATGCCAATGGTAGAATAACTGAAATTGCAACTACTACAGTATCTGGAGGTGGCGGTACTGGTATCACTGATGGTGATAAAGGTGATATTACTGTTAGTGGATCTGGTTCTACTTGGACTATTGATAATACTTCAGTTACATATGCCAAGATTCAAAATGTATCAAATGGTAGAATTTTAGGTAGATCATCTGGTTCTTCTGGTTCTATTGAAGAAATTACTATTGGAACAGGATTAGTTTTAAGTGGTGGATCTTTAAGTGTTATTGCTGGCGCAACATCATCTCAATGGGTTACAACATCAGCAGGAATTCATACACTTTCTAATGTTGGCATAGGAACCACACTTCCGACGAACACTCTCACTGTTGTTGGTAGTGGGACATCAACATCTCAACTTTTTGTTACTGGTGTGTCCACATTTGCTGGTATTACAACGGTTACTGGGACAACATTATTTGCTAAACAACTGAATGTATCAGGTATTGTTACTGCCGCATCTTTTGTTGGTGACGGTTCTGGACTTACTGGTGTTGTCGGTTCTGGTTCTGGTGTCATAATTAGAGATAGTGGGACACTAGTTGGAACGGCAGGAACTATAGACTTTGGAGATAATTTAACAGTATCTGCCATCTCTGCTGGTATTGTAACCGTGACGGGAACTGATACAAACACAACATATACACAGGCAGCAGTTGCCGATGGTAGTAATGTTAATCTTAGATTAACTGGATCAGACTCAACAACAGACGATATTCTTTTAACTGCAGGAACAAATATTACATTTAGTAGTGTCA
>Ga0194116_10002652_pt1 | contig 22727 bp, 23 predicted proteins | sample TA2MahsurfametaG_4_FD_148617 | JGI IMG/M metagenome (GOLD analysis project Ga0194116, IMG submission 148617) | Freshwater microbial communities from Lake Tanganyika, Tanzania - TA2015008 Mahale S9 surface | ecosystem: Environmental > Aquatic > Freshwater > Lake | place: Tanzania: Lake...
AAGACGTCTGCGACGGGCGCCTGAAATCGTTTTTGACCACTTTCGGCACGTGCTGTCGCTGGGTGTGCTCGCGCACCACCAGGCAAAGGCCCATCAAAAGCCCGCTTCGAATATGCCCGACGATCGAATTCTCAAAGAAGCGTTCAGCCCGGCAGATTCGCGTGATGTGCCTGATGGCAGTCTCGAGATCGAGCATTCGCGTCTGCTCGGGTTCGGGGTACGGCTCTTGCCATTGCATCCAACTGAATGGCTGGACCATGCCTAACCCCCCAATCTTGGCTTTTAGACGCAAAATCCTGTATTCATCGGGCCTCGGCGTAGCCGCCATCGCGTCCAATTCAGCGATCAGCTGCTCCCAGCGCTGCTCTGGGGTGAGTATTTCGGGGCTCTTTAATGCTCGATTCAACAATCCTCCTTGGATTTTCTCGACACAACCGTTGTGCGAGGGCGTGCACTTTATCATTTTTAGAAAATCGGGCTCCGAAGCAACGAAACCCTTTAAATTAAGGGTTTGCGATTTTTAGACAAACGGCTGAATTGGGAGCAATTGTCGCGCAACCATTCGAGACTCGTGGGCGCTGATCGGTGCTAGCGGACTTATCTACCCCTCAGTTAGATAAGTCCGCCTCGGACTTATCTACCCCCGTGGGGAGTCAATTGCGGATAAGTCCTATCCGTAGGGGTAGATAAGTCCTAGCCGTTGGGTTGGCATTGAGCGGTGCTTACCGGCGCTAATTAATTGTGGATTCTGCCGTCGGGCATTGTTGCGCCCGAAAGATTTGCGCCTTTTAGGTTCGCGCCTTTTAGACTTGCGCCCAAAAAGTTTGCGCCTGAAAGATCCGCGTCCGTCAGGTTTGCGCCCCGCAGGTATGCGCCCCGCAGGTATGCGCCCCGCAGGTTTGTGTCCCGCAGGTTTGTGGCCGAAAGGTCTGGGCCCCGCGAAAGGTTTGCGGCCGAAAGGTCTGCGCCCGAAAGATTTGCGCGTCGCAGGTTTGCGCCCGAAAGTTTTGCGCCCGCCAGATATGCGTCCGACAAGTTTGCGCCCGGCTCGATCTTGTAGCCGTTCACTTCCACAACCCAAGTGTGCCTTGTTGGCGCTGATCGGCGCTAATCGACGCTAGTTAGTCGTGGATCGTTCCGTCTGGCATTGTTGCGCCCGTCAGGTTTGCGCCTTTTAGATTTGCATTTGACAGGTTTGCGCCTTTTAGATTTGCCCCTGACAGGTCTGCATCTGAGAGGTCTGCATCTGAGAGGTCTGCATTCGACAGGTTCGTGCTGTTCAGTCGTACACCAGGCATGTGTGCGCCAGTGAAATCTGCCTCAGCGCAGTTTGCTTCAGTCAAACCCGTAGCTTGCAAGTTCGCGCCACTCAGGAGCGCATACTGCAGGATGGCCCCTTGCAGATTTACCCAAAGTAGGTTTGCGTGCCACAGGTTTGCCCCTCGCAAGTTTGTGCCAACGCATATTGATTCTTGGAAGTCTGCACCAAGCAGGTTTGCGTTCGACAGATTTGCATTCGAGAGGTTCGCTTGAAAGAGAGATGTAGTAAAAAGATTTGCACCCGACAAATTTGCTTCAACAAGATATGCGTTTCGAAAGCTTGCAAGAGTCAAGTTTGCGCCCCTTAGATCTACGCCTTCAAGGATTGCGCTGGTTAGATTTGCTCCTTCCAGGTCTGCTTCAAAGAGATTTGCACCTTTCAGGTTTGCTTCCGAAAGTCTTGCCTTAATTAGTTTTGCCTTAACTAAGTTTGTATTAGATAGGTTTGCGCTAGTCAGTTTTGCTTTATAAAGGTTTGCGCCTTCAAAATTTACCTCCTTGAGGTTTGCACCTGGCTCGATCTTGTAGCCGTTCACTTTCATTATCCAAGTGTGCCTTGTTCGTGCGGAGCGATGCCAATCGGTGCTGGGGGCCATTATTGACTGCAAATAGTTCGAAGACTGTCCAAGTATCTGTTACTTCATTCGGCCGGTTTGATTCTTTTTAATAGCTCTCTCTTTTATGCCGAAAACTCTGCCGAAGTAGCCAAACTTCTTTGGTGTTAAGGTCGAGAGTTACGATCCATTTATGCCAAATATTTCTGACCTAATAAAAGCGGATTTTTTAGCCATCGGAACGAAACTCGTTTGGAAACGGAGAAATGGTCAAGGCTTCACGGCCGAGGTCGTTGAAGGTGGATTTATCAAAACAACTGATGGAGTTTCTCACAAAACTCCCTCGGGTGCGGCACGAAGTCTTATCGGCAGGCCAATTGATGGGTGGGCCATTTGGCGTTTAAATGACGGCACAACGCTCGGTGAGCTTAGATCGAAATTGCCAAATAAGTAGATACCCGATGCAGAGGAACACAGATTCTGGGCGCTTTTTCGAAGCTACTGTGGAGCAAGCAATTAGGCGATCGTGCGAAGCAAATAATCTGTCTGCCTACTCACAGCGATACATTGGCACCACTCCAGCTGGTAGGAGACACAAAGTGGACTGGGAGTTGGTTCACAACGCGGACCCGAGTGTGCGTGGAATCGTATCCTGTAAGTTTCAGATGAACACCGGAACAACCGAAGAGAAAGTTCCGTATGAGGTCGTCAAATTGGTTCACGCGATGGAAAATGATGCTCGCTACAAAAAGGCTTGGATAGTGCTCGGCGGCACCGGTTTTACCCCTGGATTGAAAGAATTTTTCGAAAAAAAATTACATGAAAAAATACCACAAATGAAAAACAAGGTGTTCATAATCCCGGACACAGACACACTGCTGGGCACAAATCTGTCACTCGTTTAATAAAGCTCAAACTGCTTCATTAGTAAGGGATTTCTCATCTGAGGCACTGGAAAATTGATCCCGATCAACTCTTGAACCCGCTTTCGTGATCCTCCCGCGGCGGAAATCGAACGATTCGCTGATATTGAAAATAAAGTCAAATTCCCAAAAATTTTTCGTGACTGTGGCGTATCAGAGTTTGAAAGAATTACATTCACTTGTTTTTTTGTTAGATCCTCAATTGTCTGGGCTAATTCGCGCTGGTCGTTCTCACCGAAGCCTTCTTTCGCATAACTTGAAAAGCTTGAGGTGTCAGAAAGCGGTATGTAGGGCGGATCAAAATAGGCCAAGTCTCCACGCTTTGCCTTTTGTACTGCGCGACCAAAAGACTCTGCCTTCAGTTTTGAATTTTTCAGCCAAGATGAGCACGCCAAAATTTGTTGTGAGTTACAAATCACAGGGTTCTTCAAACGCCCAAAGGGCACATTGAATTCCCCCCTACTATTCACTCGATATAAACCGTTAAAACAAAGTCGATTCAGATATAAAAGTCTCGCTGCTTTTTCAACTTTGTTTTGCGGTGCCGAGCCCCGAACTTGGTAGTAATCCAGTTCTGACTTTTTATTGGCCATCTTCATTAGTGTCTCAATAAGTAAATCTGGATTATTTCTTACAACCGTGTAAAAATTTATGAGTTCTTTATTCGTGTCGCTCAAAACAAACGAATTAGATCGGGGGTTTATTGCCAATAGTTGGGAAGGTGTTAAAAAGCTGGCAAATGCGAAGAATAGGGCTCCGCTGCCCAAGAAGGGTTCAAAATACGTGTTTTTGGACAAATCAAAATCATTGGGAAATGAAGCCGTCAGAATTTTTAGCAGCTGACGTTTACCGCCAGCCCATCGCAGCATCGGCTGTGGCAGGGTCATGATGACAATTATGCCGAGACTGTGTACGAAGTTCTTCAATGCTTTAAATCAGCCAGATATTAGTGACAAATTTTAGTTTTCGATCTAAAACGCGGCCATTCTTGCCATCAAGGCCTCAAGGCGTGTCAAGATTGCAATCACCTGTCTGCTTACGCGAACTTCCCAACCCGACAAATTTTTTCAAATAAGTTGTTACCACGCCCTAAAACTTTGATCATGTGCGAAGAGCCAAGGTGTATGGCAGACTATCGAACGGCAAGCAATGGTAAGGATTTGCAGCCGATTTTTGGCTGGTTTCGAAATACGGGGGAAGCATCGGCGATGAATCCTGAACTCCAATCGAGTAGCGGCTACGTTTCTCGGCAAATTGATTAAATTTTGCGGGGACTTATCCATGACGCTCGATGAAGGTGACCAAGCAGAGTTATCAATCACCACAACTGCTGGCGCCCCCTTACCTGAATGGGCGCGATTCATGCTCGAGTTGGGGCGTCTATCAGGGCGACAACACATTGAACGCCCGCAAAACACAACCTGGAAAATTGTGACCGTCCCGAGCCGAAATTTCGCGGCGGGACTTTTCGCTTTGGGTTTTTTGCAGGCAACCATTTCTGAAATTCTTCAGACAATTGATGAGATCGATATTTCAAAACTTGAGAGCGGCCACCCAATTACTTGGCGCACACAAAACAATTTGATCGCTTATGGAACTTTTATCCGTTACAACCCTATGGAGTCTCCCCCAAATATCGAGTACACAACAAAATCGGGAACCACGAAGCGCACGATGGACAAACTAAAAGAATTTAATTTCAGCCCATACTATGGCTCCCCGTTTAAACACTTTAGGACAATGTGTCGTAACTTAGAATTCTTCAGAAATTTTTTCCCGACACGCCACTTTGATTTGTTATGCAACTCAATCCCAAAAATTTGTTTAATTGGACGGCCATTCCTTTGGGAAGATTTGAGAGCACATGAATTTAAAGTTCGGGGGATTTCTGGTTGTCTGGATGATTTGCTGAGAGTCAGCGGCGACAACGAGCATGCCATCGAGGATGTATCGCATTTTTTGACTCGCTTTATCTCACCTGACCGTGATCAACTCGCAGAGGTCTCAGTAGATTGTGCGATCTTCGACGGCAGTCGGGCATATCCGAAGGTAAAAAATTTCGTGTCAGCTCGACAAAATCTTGTGGTGCTTGATCGATGGGAAAGCGGTGCCCTCGACTCCGCCAATGCATTTGCCACCGACTACCTACATGCTGGTGTGTCGCCAAAACAAAAAATTTTGGCTCTCCAAATTCCGGAAACCATCGAGTACTCGGAATGGAGCACCAATTGAAATGAGGCTCGAAAAAACAAATAGTGCCTACTCTCGAAGCAGTAGTGCGCGTATAAAACTCCACATAATTCACCACCCCAAAGTCGAATCACTTTTCGGGATCTGCAAGGACTTTTCGAAAACGCTTCGCGCAAGCGGTGCAGATGAAACCACAATTATTGACGGCAGAACACAGCTTTATCGCCTGCGACGCCTAGTGACGGGACTCCCTTTGGCATTTGATGACCCCGAGATGCGCATAGCCGAAATTCAGGATGCGCTCAAACGAATGAGTGATCACCCCAATTACGGTGCGGTTGTGCAACATCTCTCACAGGCAGTCGATATTTGCAAATCACTCCTTGACCAACCGAGCAATCCCATCGCCGATTCACTTCACGCCTTAGCAGGCACCAACACCTTGGTTCTGACAAAAGATTTCCATATGAGCTCAATCCTGGGACAATGGCTTCACACAAATTTTTCATCATTTCATATTCGAGCCGCGGCAATCGGGGATTTACGAAACATCGAAGAAGTCGGCAAGTTGGTTTATCTTTGTAGCCCTACATACGCCTCCTGGAAACCAGACGGACCAGATTGGCGATTTGTGCGCGACCCGCGTGCGATGGAGTCTCACTTTGTAATGTACCCGTTTGGCGAAACAGAGATTTCAGTCCCGGGCTTACTCGCCGGCTACCCACCACGGCGAAATATCTCATCCCACGTGCCCTTGCAGGTTCCATATTTTGATTCGATCGCGGATAATGAAACCGAATGGTCAGTCGAGGAGAGACGATTAGATGACCAAGGTCAGATTCGTCGTGACGAGCTTGTACCTGCACGCTATGTTCGGCTCTCTGGGAACTACTTTACGTATCTAAGTGAAGAGTCTGAGTCAAAAGTTTTCATCGTCACTGCTGATACGAACAACAAACTGGATGTACAGCGCGAGACAGTTAAGGACCTCGAGGTGGGGGCGTTCATCGTGTTGCGCGTCGAGGGTACGACGGATGACTTCATCGAACAAGAAGCGAACCGGCTTGGTGCTGCGAAATATAGAAGTAGTCAGCGTCGTTGGCAAAATGCGCTCAAGGAGTCCCGTGCAAGGGAGGGCTCTTTAATGAAAGTCCGTGAGCGCTTAGAAAATGAATTTGGTCTCGTAACAACTGGACTCGTGGACTGGGTCACGAATACTCGCCGAATTGGTCCACATAGTGAGTCGGACTTCAAGAAGCTTTGCGATTATCTCGGCATTAAAGAAGATGGTCCCAAAATCTGGGAACACCTAAATATTATTCGAAGCTTCCATCTCCGAGCCGGTGCGGGTGCAGCGAAATATCTCCGTAAATTGTTAGAAAATCGAGATGCGAACGATCCAGAATTGCGCGAGTCTGGATTTTTCACTATAAAAGATGAAGACGGGAAAGGAACTATTGGGGTCTATCGCATTCTGCATATTGGAAATTTGCATGATGTCGACCCACGAAATATTGAAACCGTCGAAAAAATAAAGACAATCAGCTGACATCTCGCAACCCATTCATTCAAAGGCAGCCACGATTTATATGGCTCAACTCATACCTGACTTCATCCACAGTGATGCACCACCCGGCGAGAAGCAGATCTTCTCAACACTGCGAAACTCAAGACGCATAAATGACTGGGTAGTGCTTCACAGCTTTAATCTTCCTCATCATCAAAAACAGATCGCGGGTGAGATTGATTTTTTAATCCTGGTACCTGGAAAAGGCATTTTGATCCTCGAAGTAAAAAGCCACCAAACAGTGAGGCGACAAAGAGGTCTTTGGTATCTCGGAAATGACCCCCCTGCTCAACGTGGACCATTTGAACAAGCCTCAATGGCGATGTACACGCTAAAAGCGGACCTGAGTAAAAATCTGACCACGGGCAACAATAGAAATTTAGTTATCGGCGTGCCTTTCACCTACGCAGTGGCCTTCACCAACGTTCGTTTCGACGAAGAGGCGAATGAATGGGAGCCGTGGCAGGTTATCGACAGGCGTTCGATGGATAGTCAAGATCTTCAAGATGCCATCGAAAATGTGCTGGATAAAAATCGCCAAAAACTAGTCGAAATGAAAGATAACCCAGAACAACGCGATGCAGTCGGTTGGTTTGACCCACTAGCCGGACAACCATCGGAGGCCCGAGTGCACGAAATTGCTAAACACCTTCGGGGAAACTTCGAAATTCATATGCACCCTCAAGATCTTGACCGCGACCGTCGGGCTGAGTACAAAAAATTCATGGAGGAACAGTTTGATGCTCTCGACACGATGTCAAAAAATCAGAGAACACTATTTGATGGGCCCGCTGGAACCGGAAAGACTCTTCTAGCCGTCGAGACGGCCCGACGAGCGATAAACCAAAATGCACGGACGCTACTTCTTTGCTTTAATCGCATGCTGGCAAACTTTTTAATCCTAGAAGTGCGAGACAAGGACGGATTTACTGGGACAATAGATCGATTTGTTTCAAAATTGCCCGGGCAAATTCATGCACAACGCCTACAGGAAACTTTGTTTTTCGAAAATGCATGGATAAACCTTCAGAGGAGTCATGCTTTTGAGAATTATTTCGACTGCATAATCGTTGACGAAATCCAAGACATTTGCAGTATTGGCGCAGTCAAACTTGTCGCAGAACTCGTCCGGAGAAATCCGTCTGCTGAAGTGCGATTTTTTGGTGACTTCAACAATCAGAATATTCAAGGTCGCGGCGACAGAAGTCGTAACGCCCTATTGGAAGAGATCCCAGATCTCGTCACAGCAACACTTACTAAAAATTGCAGGAATCGGCCAGGTATCGGTGCCGTGGTCCATCTAGCCACCGGGCTACAGAATTTATACAAGGGTTACCGGCTAGAGGAAACCCCTGACAATTTTGAACTTGAAGTAACCAGCTATCCCGTGCAGCAAGCAACATTTGAGAAAGTAATTGACGATGTTTTCAAGCGATTTGTCCCAAATTCGGTGGCAATACTTAGTGGGGACAAAACAATTCCTGTCAAAAGACTTGGCGAAAGACACGAAAACTCCTTCACCGACGATATAAAACTGTGGCGACCTAACGGCTTCCAGGGAATCTCCACGACGATTCGCAAGTTCAAGGGACTCGACGCACAAGCAGTAATTCTCACTGACCTGCCTGACGATCTCGATGTGTCACTGATGTATACCGGGATTTCGCGAGCAATTGAAAGGCTCATCATTCTTTGTCCGAAACCCATGGTTGACAAAATCTACCGTCGCATGCCTACTCAAAAGCCACTTTGAAAATGTCTTGAACACAATTTATAGTTAGGTCTCGATGAATGCGCCCCAGGTCACGAGCGATCACGGGCGGGCTGAAATTGTCAATGCTCTCAAGGCAGAAATAATCGGTCCAGACCCAGCGGGAGCGAAGTTAAATCTCGTTCCTCAGCCAAATTTTACTGACCTGAGCAGCTCGTTTGGGCCTTGGGTGGATGCGGCAACAAATGAGGAGATTTTGAATGACGGGCGAATCGGCCCGATGCGGAGATATGCGAGCGGTGTTCTATTCCCGGAAAAACAGACCGGGCGCGAAAACATCCTCGACGATGCACCAATCATCGACGTGGAAGAGCAGGACGAACCACCAATTGAGCGCTTAGATCTTCGTCCCTTCACGGATTCGGACAATTCGGCAAATGATTACGAGCTATCAAGCGCAAATGAACTCGACCCTAGGTCGGCAGCGATTTCGTTCGTCATTCCTGATTTTGCGGCGACCCTAAAAGTTCTCGTAACTGGCGCATACTACGAACCATTCACTGTGACGATTGGTGGTGGGGAAAGAGGAGGCAGCGAACGTACTTGGTATGTTCGGCGCCCAGTAAAGTTCTCCGCCGAGCTTCGCCTCGAGGAAGGCACCGATGGTCAACAAAATTTCCAAAAGCTCAAGGTGGTTGCTTCAGAAAAAAAACAGCCGTTGTCGATTGATATTTATTGCTTCATACGACGTTTATCCGGACGGCCGGAAACCTTTGCAACCCTTGCTGTAAAGAACAACAGCTCTGGAGAGAGCTGCAACACTCATGGATTATTTCAGACGGAATTCTCGGTAGAAATTCTCGACAAGGAAAACAATCCTGTTGCGTTCCCACCGTATCCAGAGCGCGAAGACAGTGTCCTTCTCGCAAAAGATCCAGAAGCAAGATCACTCGCTCTGCTGTATCGCGACTTCCCGACATTTGCCGTTGGACATGGTTGCAGTGCAGACTGGTCGCCGTCTAACGGAGCGGCAACTTCGGTTCGAGGTCATTACTTCCCATCTCACGAAGTGCCTAGCGTGACACCTGATATTACTGATGAGAATGGCGACCAAATTGAGATCTCTATGGAAACTCTCGCCGGACTCGACAATGAACCTGACCCATTCTCGAGTCTCGACAAGTTGGCTGACGCTTACGGTAAGTGGCTTTCGCTTCGGCGAGGAGAGGTTACGAGTCTCTCCAAACGGCTACAACCCACGGCGAATGATCACTTGAATGACTGCCAAGCCGTCCTTAAACGTATACGCGGTGGGATTGAACTTATTCGATCGGATAAGAACGTCGAGCTCGCGTTCAAATACGCGAATGAATCGGTGTACAAACAACAATTAGAAACGCCACCCGACACCCGCAAGATAACAATCGACGAGTCCGGTCGGCGACAGGTCGCACCTAGGCCACCGAAACCAACAAATAAAGGTAAGTGGCGGCCATTTCAGATTGGCTTCCTTCTTGCTTCGTTAGCATCCACCGCAAACGCAGACGATCCAGACCGAGATGCGGTGGAGCTCATTTTCTTCCCCACGGGCGGCGGCAAAACCGAGGCATATCAGGCCCTTATCGCATTCTCGCTTTTTTTGCAACGTTTACGTGGCAACGACCAGAGAGTTGGAGCGCTGATGCGCTACACGCTTCGACTACTCACCACCCAACAATTCACCCGAGCTGCAGGTCTCATCTGCAACATGGAGCTGGTTCGACGAGCCAATAGCGTGCCAGGGCCAAGTTTTTCTATCGGCATCTGGGTCGGGGGCTCGGTTACACCTTTAAAAAGGGATGACGCACTCAATGAGTATCGACGGCTACTAAAAGATAGACAAGACAATCACCCCTTTCTGCTCACCAAGTGCCCGTATTGCAGTACTGACTTCGGGAAAGTTGAAGGCAAGAAAAAAGTTGAAGGCAAGAAAAAAGTTGAAGGCAAGATATCAGGACCAGAGGCATGGCCTGCTTTTCGAGAGTCGACTAGCCCATTTACGGGCGGGGAAAAGACTCTCGTCTTCACCTGCCCCGACAGCACCTGCCCATTCCACGACGAAAAATCACCGTTGCCCGTATGGATCATTGACGAAGATATCTACGAACGACGACCATCACTCATCATTGCAACAGTTGATAAATTTGCGCAGGTTGCGTTCCGCGGTGACATAGGTTGTCTCTTTGGTCTCGACGAAAACGGCAGGCGTATCTACGCACCACCATCATTAATCGTCCAGGATGAGCTTCACTTGATCAGTGGACCACTAGGAACAATGGTGGGCCTATATGAATGGCTTTTCGAAGAACTCTGCATTGACCGGCGACCTGAGAAACAGCAAGCGAAACCAAAAATAGTCTGTTCGACCGCGACAATTCGTAATTACAAGACACAAATTAGAAGTTTGTATGCTCGCACCGAGGCCAATCTATTCCCTCCACATGGCATCACTATTGAAGACTCATTTTTCGCCCGATACGCGAGAGATCATGATGGTCGACTTGAGCAAGGTCGACTCTATGTCGGGGTGCTCGGCACTTCGCTTCGTTCAACACAAGACCTGCAGGTTCGAGTGACTGCGGCCCTCCTACAAGCCCCGAAATCTCTTGACCCGGGACTCCAAGACCCGTGGTACACGTTGCTCTCATTTTTTAACCGCATCGCTGATATCGGAACCACGTTCAATCTTCTCCAGATCAACGTATTCGCATACCTTTTTTCAATTTGGTCTCGCCAGGGACATGATCAGGCAAGCGGTCGTCGTCGCAAAATAACTTCCATTCTCGAATTGACCGGTCGGGTGAAAGATGCAGATCTCCCAAAAACATTCGACCAGCTATCAAAAACAGTTGATAATGGTGCGATTGACACCTGTTTAGCATCAAATATCATCGAAGTCGGTGTCGATATTCCACGACTCTCGCTATTAAGCATACTCGGTCAACCAAAAACTACGAGCCAATATATTCAAGTGACTGGCCGAGTTGGTCGACTCTGGCAAAAAAGGCCGGGGCTCGTTGTAACTATGTATCCACCACGACGACCGCGGGATAGATCTCATTTTGAGAAATTCCGGGCATTCCATCAGCGCCTATACGCATCCGTTGAACCAACAAGCGTAACGCCGTTTTCGACTCCCGCCATGGAAAGAGCCTTACACGCAGTCATTGTCGGATATGTTCGGAACTTTGGCCCGGCCAATCTCGGACCACTACCTATCCCAAGACAATTAATTGACATGGTGATAAAAGAAATCCGCGAGCGTGTCGCGATCGTCGACCCTCGCCAAATGGCCGACTACGACCGAATAGTCAAGAAACGTACTGACCAGTGGTCAGTGCGTGCTCGGAATGAATGGGAGAAAAGTTACGACGAAGACTCACTCCCCTTGCTTTATAGAGCAGGAAATTACTTAGAAGAAGACAAAGCCGCGCTCGCCTGGTCAACACCGCAAACTATGCGTAATGTTGACGCCGAGTGTATCGCAAAAATTGACGACGTCTATCTTCGCCGTGGGGAGGGAAAAAATGACTGAGTTTGTACTCCGACGCGCTCAGTTTATTTCACCGTCTGGTACCGGTTCTCTTCAGACTTCCCCAGACGGCATAACCGGAATTATCTGTGGAATTGATCATTGGATCGACCGAATAAGCAGGTCCTTCGATCCAACAGAATTTGAAATTCGCGACGAGTGGAGACTAAGTGAAACTCTTGGCGTCGATTATTTCGTTAGACCACCAGATTTTCGCATTCCATATCGTAAAGAATTCCAAGACGAACAAGTAAATATGTCCATTCAACTTCCCGCTCTGCGATTTCCCCTTTGGCATTGGTGTCGAAAGTGTAAATTTTTAGAGAAGCTCGAAAATAGGCAGTATCAGTCTGGCAAAGTCATTTGCCGGAACTGCGAACAAAAAGATCAACTTGAGGCTCCCAACAAAAAAATTTTCAAACGGTTCATGGTTCAGGTTTCCTTTCTTGCGATGTGCGAGGAAGGACACATACAAGATTTTCCATTTCGTGAATGGGTTCACAAGAGCGTGAACCCCACTTGCCAGAAGAAACTTAGCGCTTCGTTATTTGGTGCAACACTCGAAGGACAAAGCATCAAATGCGAATGCGGTGCCCAGCGCAACCTCAGCGGCATCTTCGGAGGCGCATACAAACCAGGTACCGAAACTTATTTATCAAATCTCTCCGAAAAGCTTGACCCCACGACCCAATACCTCTGTCGTGGCTGCAGCCCTTGGCTCGACGACTTTGTTGGATCAGGGTGCAGCTCACAACTCTTCGGCGGTTTGACCGGTGCAGTAAATATTTACTACCCCTATGTGCGAAGCGCTATTTTTCTTCCAAATGATGTCGCCGGAATCGATGCAAACCTGCTTGAGGTGCTAGCTATTAACGCCATCCAGATTTTTCTGAAATTCGCTATTAAAAGTGGAGAAGAGCCACACAAAATAGCTGAGACGCTTTTGAAAATGTTCGGGGCGCAATTACGCGGATATACCGTTGAGAAGGTGGCGGAAGCAATTCAGTCCGCATACTTGTCTGGCGCTACGTCAAAAACCGTCATCGACACACCCGACGACTGGCGGATCGTCATCAAAGCACCTGAGTATTCGGTGCTCGCGGAAGCTAGGTCATCTAACCCAGAAATGCTGAAACTAACCCTTCAGGATAGAGCTCTCTACGCAGATACTGGTGTCGTCGGCCGATTGTCAAGTTCGCTGACTTTGGTAGAGCGTCTAAGGGAAACACGCGTGCTGACTGGCTTTGGTCGTGTCAAGCCAAACCCACACTTACCTCTTGCCCAAATCAAAGCGATGCTTCGCCGCTCATCGACCCCGAGACAAGACTGGCTACCTGCGTATGAAGTGTTCGGTGAGGGAATTTTTATTGACTTCAATACTGACCGATTCAAGTTATGGAGTCAGCGACCAGATGTGCAGGCGCGTGTAGCGCCTTTGAAAACCTCGGCATATTTCAAGCGCGACTACTCAAACTGCAAAGATGATACGTTTCTGCCGCGCTTTGTAGCGCTCCACACTCTCTCCCACATACTCATCAATCAATTAGTCTTCGACTGCGGCTATACGGCTGCTTCACTACGAGAGCGTCTTTACTGTTCCGATGAGGGTCTTTCGTTACCAGCAATGAACGGAATCCTTATCTATACCGCCTCAGGTGACTCTGAAGGAAGCATGGGCGGACTCGTTCGCATGGGCGAACCAACGTACCTCGACCGCACCTTCGAAGCCGCTCTTGACAATGCACGCTTCTGCTCCAGCGATCCGATTTGCATGGAAATGGGGGAAGTCGGGCAGGGGCCAAATTCAATGAACCTTGCAGCATGCCACTCTTGCGCGCTCGTCCCCGAAACATCGTGCGAGTATTTCAACCAATACTTAGATCGCGGATTACTGGTCGGGCTACCCGGGTCACCTTCGATTGGTTTTTTTAGCGATTTGACATTATCGAATAATGCCTAAATTCTTGTCTGATTTACAGCTTCAGACTTAAAATCCGATGTTCACAGCGGCAATCACCGCATCAACCGAAAGTTTTTTACGCAGATTACGACAAAAAATTACCGATGGCGCCAACTGCGACCCCAACGGGGTGGGGTTCGGCGCAGGTAGCGACTAAGCCGCGGCAGTCGCCGCCCGATCAATTCGGGCAACACGATATGCACGACGACATCGATTTACCGCATGCATCGGCAGGGTGGACTAAACCTAAACCTCTTCGAAGTCGTCCAAATCCCCAAAGTCGTCGATTTCGATCATGTCCGGGTCGTTGTCGAATTCCATTTCGTCGAGCGCTGGTCCGTCTAACTGGTCTGCGGGGTCGTCTTCGCCGTTGACCCATTCAGCGCCACAACCGGGGCAATCGGCCATGCCTTCGCCATGGAAAAACACAGGTGTGCCGCAATAGGCACACCGTTCGCCGTCCCCGAGCGCATCGATAGTCACACGCCAATTATGAACCAAAGGTGTTGCAGGCAATAAGTCTGAACTCCACCCTGTATAGTGACTTTCGTAATCATCCAGACGATCTGAGGGACTTGGCCCTGCGAAGATCACCAACCGATCTCGAGTCGGTGGTAATGCCAAGTTCGATGAAAGGAAGAATAGTGAGTACCAAATCCAAACAAGAAATCCTCAATCATCTCGAGGCGCTCATCAACGAACGCATCATCGACGTGATTGGCACATATTGCAGGGACAAGTGGAGGCCTCTAACCACGCGATTGGTTAACGAGGACGCGACGACACTGGCCAGTGAAATCGCGATTGCAGTCTCATCTGGCGTCACCGCCGCGTTGGGTAAAGATAAAAAGTGGCCAATGACGTGCACTGCACCCACCCGACCAAGCGAAATCGTCCTATCAGCCACGCAGGTGGCGACAGTAATTAACTGCTTTTGGTATATAAACGCAGCACAATTCACTCAACTGGAATGTGAACGCAATTGGTTTCCGGGCTGGAAATACGACTGGGTTCTTAATCGCGTTCGAGCGACAGGTGCCTGCATCCGAGAAAAAGAAAAATTCAATGGCCTGCAAGTCGCTGATGGCCTTGACTTTGTTCTCATTCGCCGCGATGGCTCAGGCATTACAAGTTTCAACAACGGTCGTGTGGTTTTGACCCCAGCACTACCCGTCAAAGAGCACTGCCCACTACCTGTCACCAGAATTGGCGAACCAAAAGAAATGTATGGCTGCTACATGACGGTCAAAGAACTCCAAAAGCGCATCGCTGAAAAAGCAGAAGTAGAAGAAGCTGCTGAATACGACGACGATCTTGATAGTGATGCTGAGGCTGACGAAGAGGATGACTTTGATGCCTAAAAAGAACCCTAAACGTCGCGTTTACTCACGACCAATCAAACCAGTGAAAGAAATGACGGAAGCAGAGATAAATGCCTTCGCCACTGCAATGTATGTGCGAATGATGGGACTTCTGCCAGGCTCAAAAGAATCTGACAAAAGTGATTCAGACTGAACAAGAAAGTGGCTCAGAAAAATATTTTTAGTACCTACGTAGTAGGTACTAACTCTGACCCCATGTTGCAAACCGTGCAAGACCGGTGCTTATAGTGCTGACCCTCATTCACCAACCACGAGGATCAACCTTGCTCGACGAACCAACACCGAAACGAAACGACATCTGGCGATGCCCACAATGCAACAACGAGATCATCTTGCATATTCGCGTTAGTGAGCCGCCTGTGTGTCAGAGTAAGTTAAATCACAGCAGAATTCGAGTCGCAATGATAAAGATAAAAAATGTTGACAAAGAAGGGAAATGAAATGGGAGCATACACAGCGGAAGAAATCAAGGGAATTGTTGAAGATGTGGGTTTGTCTGCTGAAATTCAAACTGATGAGCACAACTTTGTGACAATAAATGTAAGTGCTGGTGAAGTTGAATGGATCATTATTCTCGGAAAAGAGCTCTCGCCGTACCAGTGCATGCACCTCGGTGCTATGACTCTCGTGGAAGATCAACCATTGATATTTGCCAACAATTGGAACGATGCCCACACGAGCAAGATCATCGCGATCAAAGACAGCGAAACAGGTTCAATCACGCCGAGTGCAGACGGGCAGTACCTCATGACGATGAGCTGGTTTGTTCCATTTTTTGGTTCAGTCTCTGCTGAGTACTTGACTTACGTGGTTTCCCATTGGCACGATGAGGTTTGTGAACTATTGGGTCTCGAAGAATTGGGTGAGGAGTCTGACAACAGCCAAAGTGATGAACATGAATTAATTGACCGGCTTTCTCAAATTGAACTTGAGTTGCAATTCAAACCTAGGCAGTCATCTCGTGATTTAGCAAGATCTCTGAAAACTACGAAATATGAAATCAATAATCTTTTATACCGAAACACGCATAGATTCAATAAAGAAGGTGTTACGCCACCCCTATGGTCGAACCGTTCAGAACTGATCTAGGCAGGCGCAAATTGCGCCTAGATTGAATCTACATTCGGTGTCTTTCCAAAAAAGCGATCGCATCAGCGTCATTATTGCACCTCTGGATCATTTGAAAAAGCAGATTATCAAACCAATGATTTCCCATATCAGTCCAATGGTCAAGGCGACTGCCCTCTTTATCTAGGTCGTATAGAAGCACACAGTCACCAGAAATAAATGAATTAGCGATGCTTGATGCATAAACATTAACTTTCGACCTAGACGATTGGCTGTCACTTCGATAAATCCAAACTGCAAATTCGCGGTCATAATAATAATCGGCAGAATCGCAACCAAGAATCTCACAGACGTGTCGGACTGATTTAACCGAGATCTTTTCGCATCTTCCGTCTGTTCTAATCAGAAGACCCAAAACCGGAGATTGCTCTTCATCCTCGTCGAGGTCATCGTCGTAATCACCCTCATCGTCGTAATCACCCTCATCGTCGTTATCGCCCTCATCCTCGTCTTTCTCTTCACCTATGTTTTCCTGATCATCATGAGGATCAGACGGGAAACATCCAGGGCATACTCGTGATCCGACAAATTCCCTAAAATTCTCGCCGGTGTATCGCTTCAGCAAATCTTGCCAGTCTTCCTCTTTACGACCACGGGTTAACCATCCGAGAGACAATAGAAACGTTGTGGGCGAAACTAATAGTGAAACTTGTGATCGAGAAGTATGGACCACCGGGCGGTCACTCCCGTTGCCAACTTTGCGGTCCGCTACAAGCGAAACTTCTTTACCGCAAAGGACGCACTTACCTAAAATGAGCATGGCTGATCCCCAGAGATATTTTCTTCAACCCTAACCGCAATTCACAAAGCTACAGACCCACGACAGAACGAATCTGTCGTTGGGCCCTTAAATTTACTTGCTTAGATTCTGTCGAAGGTCTGGCTTGCGGCTCTGGCCTGCATTGCATTCGTCTTGAATTTCTCAGTGCAGGGCGTCGTGCTTTTGTTCATGACTCCCACCATCATCTTGATCGCGTTTCAGGTAGTAGGTGAACCCTTCACATCGACCAATAATACTGATGAACTTACTATTCTTAGATAGTGATTCCTTAGGTATTGATTTGAGGTCGATTGGGGAAACTTTCCCCCAATCAATACCAAATGGAAGATTTTCCAATTTAATTGTCATTGCGGTCATTTTCTGCTGGTTTGTCTGATCCAAAAAAGTCGTCGTCTTCTGCCGCGAGAGAACTCCGCTTCTTGTCGCGGAATTCGCTTGTCTTTATCGCAAGACTGTGAAATGCGAGATAAGTGCCTTGCGCAGTGCCGTCAAACGCCTGAATGTTACCGTGCTTGACGCCGATTCGTTCTGCATCGCCGTACGCGTCGAGTGCCGCAGATAGGAACACAAATGTCCAACCTGACTTTTCGCACTCTTTGACCAGTTTTTTGATCTGCGAAAGTGAGTATTCGCTACTCTGGTTTTCTTCACCATCGGTGACCGAAATGAACAGAATGTCCTCCTTTTGCAGACCAGTCGCTTCTCGCGCTGCTGCCTCGACCCGTGCACGACCAATCAAGAGACCGGTCGCATCAAACAGAGGTGTACCGCCGCGTGGAATGAATGTCTCGGAGGTCAAGTCGACGATCTCTGAGATCGGTGCGCTTGCAACGACGACCTCCTGGGGGTCTTGACTGTCAAATTGGACGAGGGTCACCTTTGCATCAGGACCGTTCTCTTTTTGCTGCTTCATGTATTGATTGAAACCGCCGATTACGTCGTTTGCGATCGAACTCATCGATCCCGACCGGTCGAGAAGAATATAGATGTGGGTCTTGTTCGCTTTTTTTGGTTTCTTGGTTGTCATATTTTTCTTTCTGTTTGGTGGTTGGTTACTATTGATTCAGTTACGAACTCAAGATAGATAAATGTGCAGTGACTACACCGCTTCGTTGCGGCTGCGCCGCATCTCACTTTGAGATTTCTTCATAGTGCGCGAGAGATGGGTGCGACCGACGCCGATCGTTGACGCCGCCTCGCCCTGGTCGAACCCGAAGACCGAAGTCAATGCGACACCCTTTGCGACAATTACCGGAAGTTGACCTACCGCTCGACGACACTCGTCGCGATCTGCCGCTTGCGTCGCTGGATCGACTGCGTTGCGATCGATCAGGTCAAGGAGGATTTCCTCGCCATCCTCGGTCTCCCCTTCCGGGAAACACCCCACGATGCGCTCGTGTCGCGCTCCCGCGCCTCGTTGAATTGATTCATCGCGCCAGTAGTTGATGCGAGCCGTAAAACTCATCGCCTTCGCCGCGTCCTCGGGTTTCGGGTAACGCTGGGTATATTTCTTGATTTGCCGCAAGACGTTGAGAACCTGGATACTGCAGATATCCTCTGCGTCCTTGAAGCTTTTGGCTCGTTTTTTCAGTTCATCTGCAAACGCAGTGAGCCAGACCATTTCTGATTGGGTCATTCGGATGTTGTTAATTGGAACCTCCTTAGTTCGATCTACCTCAGACAAGGTTCGTCCTAGATATAGTAAATATGCTTAAATATAGATGCTTTTTAATTTGTATTACGAATATTAATACTATTGGCAGTAATGGTATAAGACAACTTAAACCATAAAAAAGGGGTGTTGCACAGATTCGGGCCAATCGTCCGTCACTAGGCCATGACACCGAAAAAAAACCTCCCCATTTATTGGTCCCCTGACTACGTGCTCAAAAGCGGAATAGAAACCCGCACCAAATCGGGCCCCCTCGCCGAGATCTTGAAAGCTGGCGAAGTGCCGGGGGTCGACCTGATCGCCCCCTCGCCAATTAGCCGTGAAGAACTATTTGTAGCCCATGACGAGGGATACATAAACCGACTGGTCAGCGACGAGACACCCGAGCTGATCCGAAGCATCTTTTTCAGCACGGGTGGCGTGCGCGACGCGCTTGATGCGATGTTCGAACACGGGCGAGCTGGCAGTCTTTCAAGCGGTCTACACCACGCCAAGCGCGATAGGCACGAGGGCTTTTGCTACATCAACGGCCTAGCAATCGCAGCATTGCGGGCACTCTCCAAACACGGCGCGAACAAAGTCGGTGTGCTCGACCTTGACTCGCACTGTGGCGGAGGCACATTTCAACTAGTCGGCGAGAATGAGAAAATCCTCATCGCGGATGTCAGTTGCAACTCGTTTGATGTTTGGCGACCAAATTCCGATCGACACTTTTTGAAGATTGTCCAATCTGCAGATGAATACCTGGACAAAGTGAAGCAAGCACTCAAACACCTCGATGATGTGGATGCGCTGATTTATAACGCCGGAATGGACCCATTTGAAGACTGCATGCCGGGCGGCATGCGCGGAATCACCCGCGAGATCCTCGGCGAGCGCGAGCGACTTGTCGCACAATGGTGCGAAGACACGCAGACGCCGGCGATGTTCGTCCTCGCCGGTGGCTACAGCGGGCCAAATCTCGATCTCGACGGCGTAGCACGATTGCACTTACCGACGATTTTTGAGTTCGCCAGGATACGCGTCAACGCGAAGTCGAAGAACTAAGGTTATGAGCATAATCACTAAAAGTAAATGGTTTTTTCGTTTTTGATTAGTCATATATAGGTATCGATGAGCGCCCGACCACCGCAGTTTCATGTAACGGCAGACCTAATCGCCCTGACCATCACCGATGGCGTCTTGCAGGTTGCCGTCGTACAACGAGAGTCTGACCTCGCGTGCATCGACATTCAGAGAAACGGCAATGTTCAAGAAATAAGGAGAGACTCTGAGCATCACTGGGCTCTGCCTGGAGGTCATGTCGATGTCGACGAAAGCGACATCGACCACGCTGCTGTTCGTGAACTACGAGAGGAGACCGGCATCGAGGTTGACGTCAAGTCACTGGTTCAGGTTGGAACCTACGGCAGACGCGGCCGTGACCCGAGATCGGGCCGCACAGTGTCTGTCGCCTATCTGGCTTTTCAACCAAAAATCGCGAACCCGATCGCCGGCACGGATGCCAAGCAGGCACGAATAATCTCGGTACTTGAACTGCTCGCCGAGCCGAATCGACTCGAGTTTGACCACGAAACGATGCTGATCGACGCCATTCAGCGCGTAAGAGACATGGTCATAACTACCCCCATCGCCACAAACTTTTGTGCACCAGAGTTCACGCTGTCCGAACTTCGCGAGGTTTATGAAGTTCTCTGGCATCGGGCTTACGACAAAGAAATTAGCCACCTAGAGCGACAGAGATATGCGAGCGAAATTCGTGAATATACAAGCGATATAAACTTTCAGTTTCTGTCGTCGTTAGAGAGTTTGCAGCCACGGGGCTTGGTCATCAGAAGCGACACACCGTCTAGACTCTCGTCGGGGCAGGTCTACGAAAGAATTGCACACGAGATGCCCGAACTCAGATACAAACTGGCAAGCATGTCGAACCCGGCGCTCGAAAAAATCTCAAGAATCGTGATCAACGATGCGAAACGCCAAGCACCCAAGAAGCCGGGGATAAGAGAACGGCTCGACCCGGCCAACTTCGCCCGAAAAGTGGTCGGTATCCCCGACTTCATCGAAGAGGTGCGTGAATCTGAGAAAAGAAGCTCGCTAACTGGCACAGGGAGGCCCGCCCAGCTCTACCGTCGCGGATCAGCCGAACGCCTCGACCCTCCCCTACGTCTGAGAGTCAAGAAAGATCGCCCAAAAGACGCCAGATAAACAATTCAAACAGCCAGTGCACAGATATGCCTGGATGATGCGTAACGAGTGTGTCCAACTATCTAAGGAGCACTCGTGACGATTACAGCCATCAAAGAAGCAACAATCGGTAAACCAAAGACTCGTCTTGGCACGACTTTTTTTCCGATCTTCATACCGAGTAACTCCCCCAAAAACATCAAGATCGCGACAGATGATCTGGTCGTGTCAGAACTCGAATCGGCAAGCGTGCCTCAAATTCAGGTGCACAACCCGACCGATGGCCCGTTGTTGATTCCTGCTGGCAAAGTGCTTTCGGGCGGGCGCCAAACTCGCACCGTCAATGTCTCGATTCTTGTTGCCCCTGGCTCGACGATCGTTATTCCAGTAAGTTGCGTTGAGGCCGGTCGCTGGCACGGACAACACCGCTTTGAAGACTCGAGGCGATTTGCCTCGCGTCGTGTGCGAATGGAAAAGCAGCGCAGCGTCGCGCGCAATGTCAAGAATATGCGAATGAAAATGTCTGATCAGGGTGCGGTCTGGAACTCGATCGACTCAGAGATGGCTGCACGACACCTTTTTTCGGACACTAAGAACTTCCTTTATGCCGAAGAATCACTCAACGACGAAAAAGAGCGTTTTTCGGTTGTTCAAGAACTGTTGAATGAGGGCCCGGAACCACAGCAAAATGGCATCGCAATCGCACAAGGCGACAAGATCGTCAGCGTCGAGATGTTTGCGTCGCCAGATGCTCTCAAGACGAGTTACGAAGCACTTATTCGATCAGCAATTTTCGACTCGCCAGATAAAAAAGTTGAGTCACCAAGCGAAGATGCGGTACAAACGTTTTTTGATCAGATTCTTTCGGCCGAAACAACCGAAGCGGCTGGCGTTGGTCTTGGCACCGAATACCACGTTGAGAACGACAAGTTCGTCGCTCATGCACTTGCCTACGAGGGCCAGTTTCTTCACGCCAACGCCTTCACCACTCTGGTCTGAGCCATGGGTCTATTGAAAGGGATCTTGATCTACAAATACGCCAGGCGGCGTGCCAACAAAAAACGCGACCGCCAAGACGCGCGTGAAGACGCCTGCGAACAAGAAGCCCTTGAGCAAGAGATGCTCAACGGCAGCTGGGGGGAAGAGATTTGCGACTATTGCGGCCGCACCAACGAAGAGCATCTCGAAGACGAGGAACCGTGCAGTTGATATTCCCCTGATTTTGAGTGACCAGCGCACAGTTTCACTGGCTTCGGCCGTAATGCCCGTAACACCAATCAATCAGAAAGGAAATTCAACTAATGTCAATTTCAACCTCCACCCGACTACCGATCATCCGCAATATCGAGGAGGCGGCAAAGATTTGTCACGACTTCGATGCGGTCGTCACTGCGGGACCGAAAAAATACGAGGTCTCCGGATGGGGTCACCCGAACCACCTGGTCGTCAGTTTCGATGACGTCACTGACAACCGGTACGGCGACGCACCAACCCTTGAGCAGGTTCGCGGCATCGTCGAATGGGGCAAAAACCAAGTCGGTTCAATTCTCATCCACTGTCACGCGGGCATCTCTCGATCGACGGCGTGTGCATGGGGAATCGCGATTGCGCGAGGTTTTGACCCCCAGGACGCACTCGAGACCTTGGCAGAAATGCACCCAGACGACGGTGGTTGGGGGCAGCGAACTTTCCGTCCGAACCCCCTGATCGTCAAGCATCTCGAGGCGATCTTCGGCAGAAACGACCTCAGAACCCTTTTAAGCCAGGGGTTCTGAGTAACA
>Ga0194116_10002657_pt1 | contig 22699 bp, 21 predicted proteins | sample TA2MahsurfametaG_4_FD_148617 | JGI IMG/M metagenome (GOLD analysis project Ga0194116, IMG submission 148617) | Freshwater microbial communities from Lake Tanganyika, Tanzania - TA2015008 Mahale S9 surface | ecosystem: Environmental > Aquatic > Freshwater > Lake | place: Tanzania: Lake...
TAAATAATTTTGAATATCATTTCCATCCAAATCAATATCATCAAGATTTATTCTTGTTGATGAATTTTGAATAGATTGATTAAAAATAAAATTACCAGAACCCGGATCAGTATCTGTAATTACAGTACTAAAATTATATTTAAAAGAAGCCCCACCAAAATTACCATCTTGACCTGATGTTCCAGATGTGCCGCTTGTTCCAGATGAACCTGAAGTTCCAGAAGATCCACTTGTACCACTAGAGCCACTTGTGCCGCTAGAACCGCTCGTACCCGAAGAACCAGAAGTTCCAGAAGATCCGCTTGTACCTGAGCTACCACTTGATCCATTTAGATTTACAATATTAATAGTGCCAATCATTCCAGAATGATGAACACACTGATAGACTATACTATTGGGAGCGTCGTTTGGTACTCTATAACTTATTAAAGTATTCGTACCAGCATTACCATTTGTTGGATCATTATTTGTCGTTCCGGGTACAACAGATGTATTATTACTAGATAATCTTAAGGCAAATGGATGGCTCGAAGACACTCCGCTTACATTAAAATAATATAATTGACCTCTGACTACAGTTAACGTTGGAAAATTGCCAGCATAACCAGAAACAAGGTAAACAGATCCACTACTAGTTACTGTAAATAAACCACCTCCTTCTATACCATTTGTACCACTAGAGCCACTTGTGCCGCTAGAACCGCTCGTACCCGAAGAACCTGAAGTTCCAGAAGATCCACTTGTTCCGGACGATCCTGAAGTCCCTGAAGTTCCAGACGAACCAGATGTACCACTTGTTCCAGATGGACCAGAAGTTCCTGAAGAACCGCTTGTTCCAGACGAACCGCTAGTACCGTCAGTTCCAGAAGTACCACTAGAACCGCTCGTTCCAGAAGATCCACTCGTTCCAGATGAACCTGAAGTACCTGAAGTTCCAGATGAACCACATGTACCACTTGTTCCAGATGGACCAGAAGTTCCTGAAGAACCGCTTGTTCCAGATGAACCTGAAGTGCCTGAAGTTCCAGAAGAACCAGATGTACCACAAGCACCACTAGAACCGCTCGTTCCAGAAGATCCACTTGTTCCAGAGGAACCGCTAGTACCCGAAGTACCACTTGTACCGGGAGGTCCCGTTTCTTTACCAACTGTAGAAATCGGTGGATTTCCTACTAAATTAATATCAATAACATTTTTACTACTTTCAATCTTTACGTCAATTGAAGCCATATTTTTATAAATGAGTTACATCTGGCAAAACATTTAATCTAAATTCAAAAAGAGTTCGATCTTGAATACCTGTAGAATAAAAATGTATGTCACCATACAAATTAATTGGAGGAAAACTTTGCGTTATATTAGCAGGTAATGTAAAAAAAACAGAACCACTAAAGGGTGCAGCATAAACAATTGTCGGTACAAACTGATATAATAAATTACCATCAGGGTGTGGGCGAATTTGCCCCGTACAACTCATGTTTGTAAAATCATCAATTGCGGAACTTAAATTAATCGTTTGTGTACCGAGATGATCCCCTCTAATTACAGATAATTGCGTTGCCACATATACAATTACACTTCTTTAAAAACAAAAGAAATGAAATTTATATTTCGCCTAATATTTTTAATGTCTTCTTATGTAATGGATTATTTGGATCCAATTTTACTGCTGGACTTTCTGTAGTCATTGAAATAGTACCGCGACCAATTGATTTAAATTCGCGCAACAACTTGTCGCGTAATTCTTGTCGCGAGCCACTAGCAAATATACCAACTCGCTCACAAAGTTTTTGCATATCTAAATTTGTCATCTCACTTAACTTTTCTTTAAACACATCTAGATTATAAGTTCCAAATGGATTTACTTTTTTGATACCTAGAATATCTTCTAGTTTTTTAATTTTTTGAATATCAGGATCTTCATTTATCTGTCCATCAGCTAAATTTAAATTATCTAATTCACTGGACTTCTTTTTAGATTTTGCCATATATTTATTATAATAAATAAAAGATTAATTTAAAAAAATAAAAAAGGTGCTACCCTTTCGGATAGCACCTCTTTGCGTTATATTATGATTACATTATCAATCCTACAAGTGCTCTGTTGTCGAGGACCATACGACCCTCTTCGAGACCACCGTAGTAACCAATCTTGCCCTGACGAAGAGTATACTGATCGTCAGCAACAAGAGTGAATTCAGAACCTGTATCAGAATCAACAGCGATGGCGCGGATTAGAGAATCGCGGCTTCTGTCAAGACCGATAAGAACTTCTTCGGTAGAACCATCAAATGCACCAGCAGCGCCACCACCATGACCGGCGTATTCAGTGGAACCAGCTACTGTGTCAAAGATGGTGTTGAACTTCTTACCAATACCGAGTTCAAGAATCTCCATGATGCTAACACCATAGAATTCAGGAAGACCGGCTTGGCTGAAGATTTGATCGCGAATAGCATCAGTAGCAACAACTGGAGCGTTAGCAGCAGTTTGGCTGTTAGCTGTGCCCAACTTAGCAGGAGCAGCTGTATTGATTGGATTGTAAGCCATTGCACGTATTTCTTCTACAACTTCAGGAGAAACGATAAGATCTGTGAGACCTCTGCGAGCGCCAGAAGGAGTACCACCAACGAATGAAGCGTTAATACGCTTGATCTTCGTGAACAACTTGTTCAAGTCTTCTAGTACGAATCTACCAGCACCAGCTGTACGGAAAACATGATAGTTGTTAGCGGCAGTTGAGCTATTGCCAGTAGAAGCCTGAGCAAGAGCGGTCATGAGAAGGTTAGCAGATGTTCTTTCTTGCTTAAGCATAACTTCTTGAGCTACGCGAGTGAAAGACTTGCTAACTACATCAAGACGGCTCTTAGCAGCATACTTCTTGTCGAAAGCAACAGCACTATCGAGCTTGTAAGTAGCTAGCTTGAGTTCGGAAGCTAATGGCTGAACAATATTCTGAGGAAGACCACCGGCAACAGTCTGGCTGTAAACCTTGATGTAATCTTCATCAAAAATGTCATAGTAAAGATCCAAAGGAATGGAAGGATTATCTTCAGCATTGAATTGGAGACTTGTGAAGAGGTTAGAAACGGTTGGAGCGTTGTTGATAACTTCGGCTAATACTGGGCCAATAAACTCAGCCAAAGCGACCTGAGCTTCATAAGCGGTTTCACGATTACGTGAAGCCATAGCCTTAACTAATTCAACCTGCTCATCTGTTCTCTTTAAAATAATTTTCATATTCTTGTTTTAGTTAAAATTAAATGGTATAAGAAGTTGTGCAATCAATCTGAACTAGAGCGAATTTGGCTCCAGCAGTACCAGTACCAGCGTAATGATCGCTCTTACCGTTTTGACTGACTCGCGTACCAGTAGCTAATACACGACCGATAATGCTATATTGACCAGTGAGTGGTGAAATAGCACTTGGGGCATAACCAGTAACTTTACCAGCGTTAGCGGAAATAGCTAAATGAGAATTTGGAGCCATGTTAGCATCAACCCAATCGATAGCTGTATCAGCTAGTGTGAAAACACCGCGAGTAGCGACTGGAACAGCTTGTCCAGAAAGAACAGCTTGAAGCTCTTGTCTCTTGACAGGATTATAAAGCAACTTCTCTCCGTTTTCATCGTTTTGAAGTGTTTGATTTAGCGTAACACCAAGAACTGGAACGCCAGCGGTGGCCGCAGTGAAAGTTAGTGGAACGGAAGGATACTGAGCAGCTCCAAGGAATGGATAGTCAGTGTTTCCGAGGTAAGAGTTAGCAGCATAAGTAATTGGATCTTGATCCAAATTACCGGCTGAAACTTTAACGAAAACACCAGCAGAACCGTTACCATTTGTTGATGGGGCGGAATCCGCAGTGTCGCTAGCAAATAGATTGATTACATCGTATTCGCTATATTGTCTAAATGGATATAGTCTTAGTGACATATAGTTTAGTATTTAATTGTTATATTATCTTTCGAAAAGGCTTTTGTGAGTCTTTCTTTCCAAGAAACAGCAGCTTCAGTAACTTCTATAGACTGAGCAGGAACAGCGGGAGCTTCGACCTTCGCATTAGCAAGTGCTGTTTCTACTTCAACTGTTGCAACAGCGCTGGAAGCTGTGGTTTCAGTAATAGTTGGCTTAACAGTGTTAAGTCTCTTGGCTAATTCAGCTTCTAATTTTTCTTGGAAAATTTTCTCTTGTTCAGCTTTAAAAGCTTTGCTCTTATGCTTGAAAAGAACAGAAACTTTATCTTTATAAGATGCAAAAGACTCATCAGAATTTTCTAATGAGTTGAGATCTTTTGCTAAAATGGCTCGATCAAAATCATCAAAATCATATTCTTGATCTAAAAGTGACATTCTGGTATTAAAAAGTTCTTCAGAAGCTTTTGCTTTAACAGCGGTTTCAAGTTCATTTAACTTGGCAACAGCTTGATCTAAATCAACGCGAAGTTTTTCAGCGTCAGCAATAGCCTTGGCTTTATCCTCTTCAACCGCAGCAAGCTGGGCCTTAAATTCGTTGTTTTTATTTTTAATGCTTTCAGCGATTTGAGCTGAAATATTAGCGACGGCTTCTTCGCTGAATTTTACAGAATCCTGCTTTTCAGCAAGCACCGTCTTTAATGCCGATATGATTTGTTCGAGATCCATAATTTTAGTTTTAGTATTTATTACATTATTATTCTTGTCTTGGGAAAATTTTTTATTAATCAAATCTATTACATCTGAAGAGTTAACTTCAATTGATTCTGGTTCTTTTTTTTCTTCGTTATCGATATTTGTATTTGATGTTCCATCATCGATGATGATGCCTTGAACATCAGCAGCTGGGTTTGTTGTGAAACCAATACCCAATGGATAAATTCTTCCTGTAACTAATCGATAAATAGGAGTGCCGTCATTTAATTTACCCGGACCATCAAAACCTTTTAAATATTTTTTAAATTCATTAATCTGTTCTTTCTTGCTTATTATTTCAGCATCTTTTAAATCTAAACTTCCTACAGCGATTAAATAATCATTAAAACCAATTTCCCAACTCGCACTAATACGTTGGTATAAATTAGATTCAGGATCATTTGAATTTGTCAAAGCGTCTGCAAAATCTCTATCAACAGTTCTATAAACAACAGCAGCCAATGCTATATTAAAAGGATTTAAACTTCCTTTTACATCATCCTCGAATAATAATCTATTATCATCAAGAGAAGAAAACGCTGAATTAACAATATGACCAACAACTCTTTGTTTTTTATGTTCAATATTTGTTGGCTTATGAATAAAATACTTCTTAAAAGCAATTGCAGTGTTTGTATCAATACCGTCACCATTCTTATTAAATTTATTCACAACAGCAGCATTAAATGCAGCGCCAACCAAATCAATATTCTTATCTAAATTAACAGAAGAAGGTATCAAAGATTTGAGTGGCTCCAAAGAAGCAACTGACAATAATGGATTATTATCAAAATTTATGGAAGCCGTAACAATATTATCAAATCTCGTCTTATAAAGAAACATATATTATATGTTTACACGGAATATCTAGTGCTGTGATATAACAAGCTTGCAGAATAAGTATCTAATTGATGTTCACCTGCAAGATCTTGAATAGATTTTAATATTCCTAATTTATCTAATACAGATGGATCATTAACAACTTGAGTGGCTAACTCTTTCCAATTATTATTTTCCGATCCGATAATAATTGCTTCGCTGATACTAGTAGCAATTTTCTTTTGATCTGAAGATAAAGTTTTTTTAGCGTATTTTTTCTTTAAAGCTAATTCAACTAATGAATTTAAATTTTTTGTTTCGTCAATAGCTTTAGCGATTGCTTCTTTTGCAAAAACAGAAGCTTTAGCTCCAAGTGGACGACCCTTTTCATTTGGAGTCGATGTCTTTTTTGCAATTGGTGCTGGCCCAGCAATATCTGGAACTGGAGGCGATATCATCGGAACGCCGCCAACAATTGGATTGTAATAACCCTGCTCTCTTTGTTGAACAAACTTCTCTTGAGCAGCAACCAATTCTTCTGGAGTTGGATAAATACCAGTCTCAATAACTCTAAGACCTTCTTCAGGAGGAAGAATACCGAGTTCCATCATTCTTGTAACAACACGATTGAATTGAGTCTCGTCTTTAATTGAGACTTCTTCGAATTTTGCTTGAGGACATTTACCCTTAAATCCTAAATTCTTGAATATCAAGTCAAGTTGTGGTTGCAAAAAATCATGCAAGAAAGCATTTCTTGCTTCTTTTAATCTTTCAAAAAATACTTGAGCTTTAACTGTTGTATTAGCAAACTTTTCAGAACCAATTAATATATTTTGCAATCCTTCTTTAATATCTTCATTAACGATTTTATATTTTTCATATCCCAATACTTTATTCATATCAGGAATTAGAAACTCAGCTTTAGTTGTGTAATCGGCAACAAGTACGCGACCAACTGATTGATTTCGCAAAAGATTTTGCATTGCTTGAATATTTTTATGATTAATACCACCTTTAGATGGTTCATTACCCATTGTAATCAATAAAATAACATTCTCAATTGTTCTACAAATTGCTTGATCAATCTTCTTCATTTCAAGCTTGAAATTAATATCGTCAAGAACAGGAAAACCAAATGGAACAGCAAATGGCTCATAATCCTGCTTTTTATAAAACGAATAAATCACATCTGTTGGATTTAGTTGAATTTTCAAACCATCTTGAGACCATTGACCACTTTTGATTTTATTTCTTGTTTCTTTATCTAAATTCTCAAATACTAATTTATCGTGATCGTTTTTAGGATTTTGCAATCTTTCTAATTCGTATTCAGAAAGAACCTTTTGATAAACAACGTATTTCCAAGAACTTGTTCTATTAACTGTTACATAATAAGGATTTAAAAGAATATACTGAACAGGAATTTCATTCTTTACATCATATTTTGTGGGATAATTCTTATTGATTATTAGATCAGTCGTATAAGAAGATCCATCGTAAGAAGCGTAGCTCTCTAAAATTTTAGAAAAATCATCAATTGTAAATTTAGCATTTATTTTATAAAAGAAAACGTTGCCGCTGCGATAATATTCACGGAAGTATTGATCTTTTACGTTCCACATTTGAACGTATTTCATCCATTTAGTAAAAAAGTCTCTAGCTTTTTGACTGCCGCCTTCTAAATATATTTCAGCATTAGCAAATTCAGACATAATATCAATTGCGTTTCTGAATATAGCAATATTTGCATAAGCTTTCTGACATAATTCAATAGCATCGCGAATATTATAACCATTGATTGACATCTCAAATGGCAACAATCCTTCTCGAATATTACCATATTTATAAATTTTAGGACCTACATAAGCTAAGTTTCTTCTTATTTCTGAATTGCTTGTTCCGCCGCCTCTTTCATAACTAGCTTTAATTTCCGAATCGTAGAAAGGTTCACCAACCAAAGAAGGCTCCGATTCATTTGTTTTCAACAACGCTTCTAATGGCAAATTATCATTATTCTCATTGCCGTGAGAAAATTTATTCCAATAGTCTGATTTTTTTGTATATTTACGGCTCATGTTATAAATAGTTACACATAGTAACTTTAAAAGTGACTTTTTAACTTATACATAAATACATTTTGATTTTCAAAAAATAAGTTTTTATCATATTTAGTCCAACCAAAATTCTTTAAAAAACCATCACAATACATGCCTTTTCCTAAAATATTATCTTTAGTTTCAAATCTTTCTGTTTTTCCATCTGAAAAAGTCCAGCTTATCCAAGTATTAGGTAAATAATTATCATCAATAGCTACTATACAATTTTCATTTAAATAAGGATACAACAACATCAATTCTGTAAAATGATGAATAGCAGATGGATGAGGGTCTCTTAAATCAAAATCAAAAGAATCTAAAAAAACTAAATCAAAATCATTAATTATATTTTTATCTAAAGAATCTATTATTTTTAAACTATCTCCAAGACGATAATCTATAAAATCTTTATATTCTAAAGAATTTTTTTTACATTTATTCATATTGTTTTCATCAATATCTATTGTTGTTAATTTACCACCAGTAAAATTTTTAATTATTTCAGCAAAAAGGCAAGTCATCGTTTTAAATTGAGGTATACCATCCGTATGCCCACAACCAGTTTCTAAAATATTAATAGGTCGATTTAAACTTATGAAATAATTAAATATATATTCAATAAATTTAATTCTGGATCCACCTAAAGCGTTTAACGAATTAATTTTATTTATAAATTGTTCTTTCATTTTATAAAAACATTGGAGTAAAACTTTCTTGAATATTTTCTAATTGTATATTTTGCATATCAAAATAAATTTTTGACATCCAATTTCCCAAAACTAAAGCTGAATAACTATCTTTTCTAGGTTTATCTGGTCCTGTTTTTCTCTTTAGATTAGGAGGCAAATCGAAATTCTGCAAACCTTGAGCGGATGTGGTGATTTGTATTAAAGCGCATTCTGTTTTAGTTAACAATATCATATCTGATAAATGTTCTACAAAATCTATCATTTTAGCTTCTTCATTTTCTTTTTCAGAATCTAAAGAGTTAGAAAATTTTAAATTACCAATATTAATTTTTTGTCTAGTTTGACTTCTGAAATTATCATCAATAGCGCGGCCAGCAAAATAAGTTCTTTGATGATCGAAATTAGCTTGAAGCAATTCGTTTGCTAAACGAATCCAAGTTGAAGTAGGTTTGCGAAGAACAACGTATTTGTAATCAGATTTATTGTATTCTGATTTTGCAGATAACAAGTTCTGTTGATATTCTTCAGGTCTTTCAAACTCAGTTGTGATTTGCTTTAAATTAATTTTAGCATCTTTGAATAGTTCGCTTTCATTACAAGAGTTCATGAATTGAACGCCGCCGTTATAATCCATGCAAATGCCAATAACATTGAAGTGTGTTAATATATATAGAAAATACTGTATGTGATCTTTTAAAGAAGAACCTGATAAAGCATAAGAATGCACAAGAGTAGAAATTTGTTTTTCTCTATTAATCTTCAAAACTTGAATGGCAAAATCATCAGAGGATTCTGTTTCGGACCAAGAAGGGTCAACAGCTACGATATATTCATCTTCTGGCTTGCCAACTACTTCAACTGACGGCAATTCACCATCAGGTACAGTACAAAGAGCCATTTTAGAAATTTTAAAATAACCAGAACTATCATCAGTAAATTGAGCGCCAAACTCTCTCAAAAACTGAGATTCACTCATTGTTGATCGAGCTTGATTAATTAGATTTTGATCGTAAAGCTGTTCAGGAGCGCAATCATAAGAGAACTGCATCACACATCTTTTTGTTCTTTCTTTATTTTTAGGATTAAAAATTAATTGTTCATATTGTTCATAAAGTTTATATAAATATTCAAATTTAAAAGAAGCGGATGACAAAGCTATCAGTTTGTTATTCGGCCATTGATAACGATCTTCTTCTTTCATTTGGCCTTGCTCAATTAATTTCGTTTCGACTTTATATAGATCTTCTCTTTGTGTTGGATTTTGTACAACAGACAAAAATGGAACAATAACTTCATTATAAATACGTTCCGGCATCAATAAAAACTCGTCAATAATAATACGATGAAAACGGAAACCGCGAAGCTTTTCGCCATCACCTAAAGGTAGAGCGCGAATACGACTTTTACCAATTTCCATCACCCATTCGTCATTACTTTTTGAAACATGAGTAATACATTGTTTTAATAAATAAGCTTCTGGCTTTGCTGCAATATCTTCAATCTTTTTAAATATCATTTTAGATTGACGAAAAGATCGAGATAAAATACCTATTTCTATACCTTGATTTAAAATAGCATCTAATACCGCATAAATACCACACGTCCAGGATTTGGAAAGTCCACGGCTCCAAACAGCTAAAAAATAATCACTTTCCAACATGCCTTTAATAGCCATATGTTGAAATGGAAATAATTTTACTCCAGCAATTAAATCTGTCGCAAAAGTAATATTGTTTCGAAGAAATTGATAAAACAATAACTTCGCTTCGCGCTCTTCTATATGTCCAGGAATTTTCGCCAACTCTTCATTGGAGATTAAATGTGACTTCCTTGGTACTTGGCTGCCGTGATCCCAACTCATTATCTATAAAATATTGTATATCCACCTGCCATAACTTACTACCATGATATAACAATTTAGGTATAATATCTAAAGATTTATTTCTATCACCAGTAAATACAAACTGAATTTTACGAGCATATTTATGGGATAAATATCTCATATTATGAAAGACATATTCTAGACTCGTCTTTCTATGAAATTTTTTATGATTATATTTTATTTTTGCAATATTGCTCTCGACAACCACAAATAAATAACCATCTAAACCAACAGCTTTCTCTATTTCTCGTTCAAACCGCGCTAAACCTGAAGTCATAGTCCCTAAAAAATCAGACTCAGCTTTGCGATCTACAAATGTATAACTATAATCTTTTTTATTTAATAAATAATCACCAACAAAAAGTTTTTCTATTTTTGTATTATTAAATTCTAATGGATCTTGTTCTCTTGTATCAACAAGCATTTGTACATCAGACAAATCAATAGAATGAAAATCTTTTGGTATATTTTGATTAAATAAGGGCTCTAATCCAATTTGCTTACAAGCTAAATTATAAGAATTAAAATGCTTCTTATAAATATTTATAGAAGGTAAATTCAAACTTATTAATTCATTTGAAAAAGGTGCGTATTTATATTCTTTTTCTTTTATTCTAGCTTGAAGCATCTCAAGTATTTTGCTTTTGACAATTTCTTGTTTTTCGCTTTTCTCCCATAATAAGAATTCTTGTATATCCAAAAATTCGGTTTGGAAATATTCTTTTTTGTTTTTGTATGGAATTTGCTTTTTATAAAATAAAGAATATCGCGGATAATATTTACAATAATATTCTGCTTGATAAAGTTCATGTTTTTTTAAATGAGCGTGTAAGCTTTTATCATTTACAAATTCTTCGTTACATATTACGCATTTGGTCATATAGCATCTTCTTTAGAAATGCCTAAAATTCTAGCCTTCCATGAAGACATGTTTTCGAATTTATCAGCTTCTTCTCTTACAACTTTCTTTTGCATATCAGCTATTTGAATCATCATTTTTCTTTCTTGTTCATCTTGAAACAGCTCAACAAGATTAATGATAGAAGCGTTTTTTTGTTGATGCATTTCGACTCGTTTAGATCTTTCACCGTTTAGTTTTTGTAGTGATTTATCTATACGTTGGGCGCATTGATTATATTCTTCACTAATAGTTTTAAGAATTTCAGTTAAACGAATAGTTAAATCTTTTTGCTCTTGAGTGTCATTGAACATTTCGTTTACTTTGTTCTTTTTATTATCTATTTGCTTAAGATTGATATAATCCATGCAAACATTAATATATAAATTAATTTCATCAATTGTTAAATCAGGTTTGTCCCAAGTTGAACGAACAAATTCAGCCTCGAAAAGATCCTTATCTGTTGCGCTACGATATGTATCGTAATTTTGTATAAAACGTGGGCTGGATAAATAAATTAATAACTTTTCTAAACATTTACGATGCTGAAGACTGAGTTTGGACTCATCTATTTCTTGACCGCACCATTTATTCACTTTCTTAATTACTGAATTTAAACTGCGCGGCACTACATATTTTTCATTTACCGCTGATTCGTTTTCGACTAAATAATCAGGATGATTTGTTTTAATATATTTATGAATAGCCTTGTATTGAGGGGTAATAAATATATTGACATTTTTAACGTCTTGAAAATCTTTATTAAATAAAAGCTCTGTAATTTGTTTGGGAGAAATGCCTGTTTTAATATTTTGTTCTATAAATTCAATATGACTATCAGTTAAAGCAAATTCTTGAATTTGATTTTTATTTTTTTGTTTTTTATTTAGAACGCCTGATTCAATCATAAAGTCGCGCACTAATTTACAAACTTTATCGCGACCAGTTAAATCAGTTTTATCCAACATTAGATTTGCAATTATAACATAATCGGTTTGGCCTTCTTCAATCTTTTTTAAAATAAATACTTTATTTTCTTCTGTTAAATTATTCATTTGAAAAGACATCGTTTTGTTCTAAAATTTCTTTTGCTTTTAAATATAAAAGTTTTTTTAAATTTTTAATTTGTTTATAACCCGCCTTGCGACCTTTTTCAGATGTTTTAAACTTTAAGAAACGCGCAACTTCTTCGTCAGTTAAACAATCAATAAAAAACATTTTATAAATAAAATAATATTTATCATTCAAATTAGCCTTCATTAAATCATGTAATTTAGTTTCGGCTTGAACAAAGTTTACACTTTCGTTATTTTGTATATTCAAGTGATAATTTTTATGGTTTTCAAGACTTACTGGAATTTTTAAATCGTATGCATTTTTTTTTGTTTTTTCCCACTTTGCGTATAGCGGACATTCATTACATTGTTTTTTGCTTGGAGTGAAACCACAGGAATTTTCTATTGATTTATCTAGCGCAGCTTTATTCTCATTAAATGGGCACGACAAACAAGGTTTAGCAAAAGAACTGTAATGATTGCGTATTATGTTTCTTATTTGATTAGTGACGATACGATTAACCCAAGGTTCAATTGCTCTCGATTGATCCCATAGATGCCATTTATTGTAGATATGTAATTTAATGATTTGTTCAATATCTTCAAAATCAAACCAAGTTATGGCTTTTAGTTTCCATTTGGTTTGGCGTTTTTTGATGATTTGATCAATAATTTCATACATGTCCTCAAAATGCTTTTTGTCTTTACGCCTCATTCACATCCTCGAAATTCCGACTAGATTGGCATTCTTTCAAAGATTGAGCTAAATACTCTTCTTGAGATAATATTTTAGATTGACCAATTGGTCTTTGAAATTTTTCTGATGAAGGTTTTTGACTTATAATCTCATTAACAGAAAATTTATTTCTACCATTCTTCTCTACTTCATATTCTAGTTTTCGTGGCTTAGTGAATGTTGTTGGTAAACCATCTTCATCCACTTCTGCGCTACGAACGTTACGAGAAACAGTAGGGCGAGATTGACCTAAAATTTGACCGCCCATAGGAGTTCCGCAGCTTGAACAAAATTTAGCTCCTAACATATGTTTTGTACCACATTGAGAACAATAAACATTACTCATATGTATATTATATTAGTGATTTTGAGTTTTATCTAATTTCTTAAGTGTATGTATGATATATTTCAAAATTTCACTTCTTAATATATCTTCTTCACTGAATTCAAAACAATGAATACCTTTTTCGCGACTTTCTTCAGTATTGAAGATGTCGTATATTTTCATAAAACCTGATTTATTACCAACATCAGATTGCATAGAATCGCCACAAATAAACATCTTAGTATTTTCACCAATACGAGTGATGGCAGTAATTAATTCTTTAGTAGAAAAGTTTTGGCATTCATCAATTAAAACAATCATGTCTTTCCATGTAGCGCCGCGCAAAAAATTAACTGGTAATGCTTCAATCATTTTTTGTTGTTCAAGATATTTAGTTTGATTAAGAGGTATCAATTCGTCCAATTTGTCATATAGCGGTATCATAAATGGATTAAATTTTTCATCAACTGTACCGGGTAATGCACCCAAAGCTCTTTCTCCAGATTCAGCAATTGTTCTAATATATTTGATTTCAGAATAATTTCCGGTATTAAATAAATGCAAAGCACAATAAACCGCCAAAAATGTTTTTGAACTTCCGGCTGGTCCATTAATAAATACAATTTTACTATTTTTATCAAAAACAATATTTACTATCATCTTTTGCTTATCGGTTAATTTAAAATCTTTTATATTCAATCGAACATGTTTGAATTGATTTTCATTAACTATTTCTTCAAGTTCTGGTTTAATGTGTTTTTTCTTCTTTTTATTTGACATGTTAATTTAGGATTACACTATTATATATGGTTTTTCACTGTTTAAGTATTCCTTATGCACCTACAAGGAAAGAGGTATCTTTATGCGCTTTTGTTCAAAAGGTATATAAGTTTTGTGACGAAATGACTAAACGAGGTCATACTGTTTATCATTATGGTCACGAAAACTCTAATGTTAATTGTACTGAACATATAACTGTTACTAATGATAATATTTTAAAATTGTCATATGACAACTTAAATAGTTGGCAGCAAGTAGGTTTCAATCAAGATGTAGAAACACATGCTTTTAAAATTTTTAATCAAAATGCTATTCTTGAAATCAAAAAGAGATTAAAAACAAATAAAGATTTTATTATGTGTTGGTTTGGTTTTGGTCATTTAAAGACTGCTGAAACCTTTCAGAAACAAGCTATTGTTGTAGAACCTAGTATTGGATACGATTCGATGTTTGCGCCGGTTAAAATCTTTGAAACAAAAAGCCAGCTCCATAAAATGCATGGGCTGGCTCAAACAAATGTAGATTTTGAAAAAGAGTATGTTGTTTATCCAGGTTTTGATGCAAATGATTTTGAATACAAATCAACAAAATCTAATACAGCGTTATTTTTAGGTAGAATCATACCGGAAAAAGGAGCGGGTCTTGTTTATGATATTTGTAATCATATACAGCAAGAAATTATTTTTGCTGGTCCAAATATAATGAAATTACAAGATACTAAATATTGTAAATTTGTGGGCTTTGTAGAACCAAATCAAAGAAAAAAATTATTAAGCAATGCAAAATTTTTATTTGCACCAAGTTTATTTATTGAGCCTTGTAATTGGACCGTCATTGAAGCTCAATTTTCAGGAACCCCAACAATAACAACGGATTTTGGCGGTTTTACAGAAACCGTATCACAATTAAGAACAGGATTTAGATGTTTTGATTCGCAAAGCATGATTCATAGTATATTCAATATAAATAAAATAGATCCATCAGAATGTTATAAAAACGCAATCAATAAATTTACAATAACAAATCAGTGTGACAATTATGAAAATATTTTTAAATCATTTATACATTGATCTATTTTTTCCTTGACCATTTCAAATGTTATTGTTTTTGTGCATTCAAAATTTTTGCTCCTAGGACACCACATCCAATTACTAGAATCAAATTTTTCTTCATTAAAGCATCCATGACAAACTTTTTCGTTATCAATTCTATAAATATCTTTTTTAAATTCACACCAATTTTTTGTAACATTAGAAATCAATACAACTTTTTTATTAACTCCATGAGCAAGCCAAGTTAAACCATTCGATGTTCCAAGATGAAATTCCGCATGATACAAGTAATTGCAACAATTTTCTAAATCTAATCCACATCTATTAATGCTTTTTTTAGGTATATAGTTTAAATTTTTACCATTTCCAAAAGATTCGTATTTATCTATACAAACTGTAGAAATATTATATTTATCTTTTAAATATTTTATTACGAAATCCCAACCATTTATAAAATTCCAATATCTACCTTGATGACTGGACTGCATTGATAATGTAACATATCTTTGTTTAATATTTCTTGGTTTTATATTAAAAGAAATATTTGTATTACTTTATTCAAAAGCTAAACCCAAATCATCTGAATATCCTTTTTGCAAAGGTTGATCAAAATGAAAATGTATTTCTTTATATTCATCAAAAACATCAGTATCTTTAAATAAAATATTTGGATAAGCCTTTTCAAAAAGATGTATCAAATTTTTATTTATTAAATAATAAACAGTGTTTTTAGTGATTTTTTGATACCGATCTACTTGACATACGGATCCGATAGTATCTCCTAATGCTGAAGAAGTGTTTTTAATTTTTACTATCATATATTTCGTAACCAATCTTAGTTTCTGTTATTTTATTTGGAAAAAATTTATTTTGAAATTCTTTTTTAGCTATATATCTTTCATAATTGCATTTATCAACATATTCAGCGGTAACTTCATTAGACTTGGCTTTTTCTACAGCATGAAATGTTTTTAAATTTGCGGTTTCTATATTTTTAAATTCTTGAGAATGCATAATATTGTTCCACAAATCATCATTATTGACTTGAATTTTTAAAAAATCATAACATTTTTTCCAATTATTAAAAGGTTGGCCAAAGAAATTATGTTTTTCGCTTTTAATATATAAAATGGTTAAATAATCAAAGGCGTAAGCTTCATCTACTTCTATATTTATCATATAATTAAATTAATATTTTTTCTCTACTTTGTCAATATATGAATACCCATCAAATTCAAAACATATTTCATCTGTATTGAACTTCAAGAATTTTTGTTTTTCTTTTTCAAAAGAAAGGTTCAACCACCAATCAAAAGCGTGCCAACCATACTTTTCGATTATGTATTTAAAATAATATTTATGTTTTTTTGAAAAAATATACAAATAAGTTCCCCACATACAATCGATTTCATAGATGTTTTCATGAATTTTTTTATTTAAATCTATTCCGTGAACCGATTTTCCAAATGTAAATATTTTATAATCAGTTTCATCTAAAACTCTAATCGCTTCATCAAAATATTTTTTGAAATTTTGCGGATCAACTAATATTTTTGCATCACCTTCGGCAATAACTAAATAATCATAATCATTTTCATCATTAAAAAATTCTAAAATAGCGTCGATGTGAGCTTTATAACATCCATAATGACGCGCTGTCAAACCAAATTCATCATGTTTTTTATCTAATTCAATCCAATGATTGTTGTTTTCAAAAACTTGTATTTTTTCAGGAATTTCATTGTATAATATCGAATCTTTTATTGAGTAATTAAAATTTTCAATCAAGGAAAATGATGACTTTATATTTTCAATAGATAAAAGCTCTTTTTTTCCCTTTCTATCACAAATCAAGTGTTTTAAAAGGATTTTTGGTTTTTCAATATCTTTAATTAACAAATTAATTTTTTCTTTAACCATTTCAAAAGAAATTTCTTTTGTACATTCAAAATTTTTATTTCGTGGACACCAAGCCCAATTATTTTTATCGAAATATATATTTATATCATTCCAACAACTGTTGCATACGTTTTTATTATGAACTCTATATGGAGTATGAAATTCTGATTTAGGGTCAGAAAATCCAGAAATCATTATAACTGGTTTATTTAAGCCCCAGGCCAACCAACTTAAACCCGATCCTAAACCAATAAAAAATTCACAAAAATATAAATCATTAATTCGATCTGATAATGGTTTATCGCCAGTTTCATCGATTGAATTAAATGGGATATGATTAATATGTTCACCATATCCTATGTTGTTATTTTTATCAATAGAAATAACTTCATATCCTAAAGATTTAACATAATCCACAATTTGATTCCAACCATCAGGATTATTCCAAAATTTAGCTTGACAAGTAGATAAAGAGCCTATGCATACATATTTTTTATTAAATTTATTTTTTAAATTATCTGGTAATGAAATTTTTGGTTGAATTTCAAAATATTCTAAACCTAAAATTTTAAAAGCTAATTCTTGTAAATTAAATTGATTCCATCTAATTCCATTTACATCAAAACAACCTAACGAATAATCTGAATTAATTGGCTTTTCATTGTAATTATGAAATTCAATATTAGGATATGTTTTTTCAAATAATTCTTTATAAGGAGTATAATATTTAATTTTGCAATTTTTAATTTTTTGAAAATGATCTACCACAGGAACCCACGCTATATTATCACCCAAAGATCCCGATTCATTAACTATGTGAATTGTTTTTTCTTGAAAAGCGTAAATAATACCTTTTTTATCTGAAAGGCTGTCAGTTGCTTGACATTGTAAATTATAACCTTCTATATGAAAACCATTATCTTTAAGTTTTTTTATAATACAGTCATTTAAAATTGCGCCATCATTATGATGATACTCTATTATAAAAGATTTAATTTTCTTGATTATTTCATTATTTAAAGATTTAAATATTTTGTATTCAAATCCTTCAATATCCATTTTTAATAAATCAACTGTTTGCAAACAATGTTTTTCCAAAAGAGTTTCTAAATTAATTGATTTAATTTTTAACGCATTGAAATTTTTATGTTTGAAATTATTTTCATAATCAGCTTCTTTTTGTTTTTCTATATCAAAAGAAGTTAACGTGGAATCCTCACATGTTATTAATTCAATTTCTCCATTTTCATTTGATAAAGCCTGATTTTCGCAAAAAACGTTATTAAAATCACAAAAAGTTTTTTGTAAAACATCAAAAGACTTCGATGGTTCTAAAGCTATAATTTTTTTAGCTTTTCTAGATAAACAAAAATCAGCAAAAGTTCCACAACTAGCACCGATATCTATAATAATCATGTTCTCTTTTACCGCTTTTTTATAAAAAGGTTTGGAATAAAAATCCAAACTCTGGGAAAAGAAATTATCATGCAAAGCCAAATCTGTTTCTGGATCAAAGACGAATTGAACCGCATGTTTATTTTTTTTGAAAGTTTTATCAATCGGTATTTCAATATTAAATAGTAATTTGTTATTTTTATAAGCGATAAATTTGAAACCAGTAAAAATATCTAAATCAAGTTTTTGATCTTTAGTTGGATAAATATTATATTCCCAACCTCTTATAATCGAAAAATCTTTTCGATTAAAAATAGAACATAAATTTAAATTTTTTCTCAAATCTTTTGCAATCAATATCACATCTTTAATATCTTTAGATGTATAATAATATAAAGTATTGTTTTGTTTATCGTATTTAAAAGACAATCCAGAAAGATCAATAGATTTATCACAATAAATTGTATCAAAATTTAAATTTATCAACGACGATTGTTCATTCTTCTCTAAAGATGTGCTAATTACTTCGTTTTTTACTGAGAAAAACAGATTATCTTTTTCATCGTAAACGTTAAAAACTACTGGTCCTGTAATGTTTTTAGTATTATTTAATGCTGAAAAATACTCACAATTACCGTCTAACCAAAAAGAATCTTCATAAAGACAAAAATTTGTTTTTTCATCAAAAAATTTAATTTTAGCTTTTACATTAAAAATAGAATTATTTCTGTATTCGATTCCTAATTTATTATCTGTGAATTTAACAAATGAAACATTTTTATTATTTAATTCCATAAAATTATTAAAAGCTATTTTTGCTGACTTGACCCATGAAAAATTATCTCGAATAAAATGAGATTCTTCAATTGATTTTTCTAAAAATTTATTATAGTTTTGGTATACGTCCAACATTTTCTTTTTCAAGTCTTCAAAATCAGGAATGTAGTAATCTCCTTGAACATTTTTACAGAATTGCTCTGAAATATAATTACTAGCATTTTCTGTATTCTTGATTTTAACTGGAATACCACGGTTTTTAGCAAACTCCAATTGCGCACTACATTCAGAATAAATAGATGGAACGCCACACGCCATTGCTTCAATTAATGGTAGATTCCAACCTTCAGCTTTAGAACAAGATAAAAATACATGAATCGATTTTAAATGATCAATATAATCTTCACGATTTAAAAAATTTAATATTTTAATATTTTCACTTTCCAAATCAAAATGTTTTAAACGATTATGAGTGCTTTTTAAACCATCAATATCATGAGGATTATCAACAGAAAGTAATAATTCAACGTTTTTGTTATTGCCAAATGATTCTTTGAAACATCTGATAATGCTCTTTGTGCTTTTTCTTTCGTCCCATCTTCCAAAAATAGCAAAAGTAAATTTATTCTTTAATTTTTTATTTTCTAAATTAAAGATTTTAGAATCCACACCTAAAGGCACAACTTTAATTTTATCTTTGGGTAAATCTTGTTTAATCAAGCATTCTTTCTGCCATTCAGATGGAACCCAAATTTGATTAAATGTTTTTAATTGTTTTACGAAATCATTTGGAAATTCAGTAGTTTCATACATTGTGTATGCAATTTTAGGACCACGGTAATTTTCATAAAAATAATAATTATTTAATTCATTAATGATTAAATTAACTTGCGGTTCAAAATTTGCAGTATAATTATAAATAGGAAAATCACTCCTAGAATGATCTGAATTATATAAAGTTTGAAGATGAAGAATTTTTTTATGCTCGTCTTCTATATCTAAATCGTGAGGTGTTGAATTATAACCTTTCCAACCGTGAGCAACTGTATAATTTCGAACTTTTACATTACATAAATTATTTAACTCTGGAAGTAAATTTTGACACAAAGAATTAAATCCTCCAGTACCCACAAAACTACAATGAGTTAATACCTTTAAATTGTTTTTATCTAATTCAGACAAATGTTCCATAGCAATATCCGCCGCATTTTCCCAAGTAAAAACTTTTCTTATATCATTTGATTCTTCTAAAGCTTTATTTTTATAAAAATCATAATTACGATAAACTTCAAGCATTTGTTTTTTTAAATCTTCAAAGTCCGGCTCACACCAATAACCAGGAGAATTTTGATTTTTATTTTGTTCGAAATCTTCAGCCAAAACAAGATTTTTTATTTTAACTGGAATGCCTTTATTTTGTGCAAATTCTAATTGCCCACCATAATTTGAATAAATAGAAGGCGTACCACATGCCATCGCTTCTATTAATGGAATATTCCAACCTTCTCCCCTTGCACAAGATAGAAAAACATGACCTCTTTGAAGATATGATATATAATCTTCTTGATTAGGGAAATTTAATATTTTGATGTTGGGGGCTGATAAATTATATTTTTTTAATCGTTCTTCTGTATTAGAACATCCGTCATTATAAAACCCGTTTTCAACTGATAAAATCAATTCAACATTTTTATCATGTTTGAATAAATCAATAAAACATTGAATTATTTCTTTTGTACTTTTTCTGTCTGACCACGCACCGAAAATAATAAATCTAAATTTATTGTCGTTATATTTTGTTTTTTTAGGAAAATAAATTTTAGAATCAACAGCCTCTGGTACAACTTTAATTTTTCCAGCAAAAAACCCTTGCTCAACAAGCATTTGAGCCTGCCATTTTGAAGCCACCCAAACTTGATCAAATTCTTTTAATTTTTCAAAAAAATTATTTGGATATAAAGAGTTCTCCCAAACATTATACGCTATTTTATAACCTTTATAAGAATCATAAAAATAATAATGATCAACAGTATTTAATATAATATTAACATCAGGAACAAAAGATGAATCATAATTATAAAGTGGAAAATCCTTTCGTTCTTTTTCTGGCGTCCATAAAGTTTGCTGATGTAATAATTTTTTATCTAAATCATTAACATCTGAACCATGAGGATTACCATCTTCGCAAGGATAACCTTTCCAATTTTTACCGATAGTAAAATTTCTGATTTTTAAATTGGTTTTTTCACTAAGTTTTCTAAAAAAACCTTGAGAGTGGGCGTTATATCCTGTTTTTCCAACATGGCTCGTATGAGCTAAAATATTCATCCTAAAATTATTAAATACGTTACTCTAAAAATTGAAAAATGTCAACACTTTTTTTAAAAAAATAAAATCACAAATTTATAATATTAACATCATCAAGAAAAGTAAAAATAGATTCTTCGTTTTTATATTCATTATCTAATGACAAAATCAAAGCACCTTCTTTGTTATAAAATAAAAACATAAATCTCTTTTTCAAATCAGGATTTAAACTTATGTAATGCTCAACTCCAAATTCTATAAAAATTTCAGTTTCATAATAAACGCGACTATTATAATAATAATCAATTACTTTAACTTTAGTATATATCGGTTGCAAAATATTGCTTCTGTTAGTTACATAAACGCCGTTTTTATCGTCGAACCATCTTAAAAAATGTATTTCTTCAGTATTAATATAAATCTATATTAAACGTCTTCTTTAGCTATAAACTCTTTAATCATTGTAGTAAAAAATTTCTCAAATCCTAGTTTTTTAATACACTCACTGATTTTTTTAGAAGCAACCATCTTGCCCACAATTTCACCCTCTATATAATCATATTCATCATCGTCATCATCTATTGTAAATATATGGGGATTATCGACTTTTAATATAATAACTTCTATAGTAGTTAAATCACCATCATAATGAGAAAATGATATTTTGCGCTTATAGATACCCTCATCATCCGGTATCGCCGCCATTTTATGTCCGCGACCGTCTTTATATATTAACACATAGTTCATTATATAATATAATCGTTGTAACAACCAGTATTTAAATAATTAATTGCACTATATAACAAATCAACATCATCATTAAAACGTCCTATGCCTAAATTACAACTATTACATATATATCCTCTAAAAGAATCAGTAAAGTGGCAATGATCTAATATCCAAGATTCAGTGTGTTGATGGCAGATGGGACATGGTCCCGGAGGAGGTGGGGGGTTCTGTAATTTCAACTTACTTCTTATATTAGACAGATGTCGGGCGCAATGAATACATGTATTCTTTCTACCAGCTTTATTTGTTGAAAAGAACGGAAATTCTTCTATATTTCTTTCTATATGACAACAACGGCATTTTTTTTGAGATATTACCATATAAAGTTATAGAAAAAAGGGCCGTTTTATTTTTTTGATGTTAGATGTATAAAGGATGTTTTGTCAAGTAAGTTTTTTTAAAAAAAGGGGGGGGATATAGAGAGTTTTTTCTGATATAAGATGATATGTTCTGAGGATAGGAGAATATATATGATTGAAGAAATTGGAGATTGAGGAAACCCTCCCCCCCCTCTACGCTGAAAAAAGCAAGT
>Ga0194116_10002659_pt1 | contig 22682 bp, 22 predicted proteins | sample TA2MahsurfametaG_4_FD_148617 | JGI IMG/M metagenome (GOLD analysis project Ga0194116, IMG submission 148617) | Freshwater microbial communities from Lake Tanganyika, Tanzania - TA2015008 Mahale S9 surface | ecosystem: Environmental > Aquatic > Freshwater > Lake | place: Tanzania: Lake...
ATTAAAAAAAAATTAATCTTTTTAACATTATTTACTTTCATCTTTAGATTAAATCTACTAAAATATTTATTGAATATTCTAAAAAGAAAAAAATATATTATTCAAATACTAAATTTCTCAAGAATCCAAATTATATTCTATATTATTTTTTTAAAAATATTTTTTTTTTAATTTTAATACACATTTTAGATTGTTATTAATTTTATAAATATTTGATAAAATAATTTCATTAATTTATTAATTAGAGATTATGGTATATTCGGTTTAATAGATAATATTTCATGGAATTTTATGCAACCTCCATTTTGTTATCGGCTTCAAAATATCTTCCCAGGTCATCTGCTGAAAGAATTTGAGAATCTAAATCCTTTCCATTAATGCTAATAGCTATATTATGTGCGTTTATTCTAAAAGGTTAAATAATTATTTATACTCAATATCATTATGAGCTTTTTTCATTGCTGCTATTGCATGTTTAATCATTTCTTCTAAATCCATTGTAGCAAATGCATCTAGATGGTTTTCTAAATAGGTATTGGCTGTCTGAGAACGAGCTCCAATTGCTGTACAATAATATTCATACAAGTTTCCAGATGGGCATGTTCTAAATAATTTTGGTCCATCTGCCTATAAAAATTATAAATTGAATAAAATATTTCTCAAAAAATTAAAAAAATTTATTTTAATTTCTAAATTATGCCTACATCATATCCTGCAATCAATAAACCAACACCATAAGGTCTTTTACTCTCGCCCCTTTGTGTTTTTATTTGATGCTCTTATTGAAATATTTATTTGATTTAAGTAAAAAATTCAAAAAATTTAATTTTATTAACAAGTAAATATTATTACTTTCTGCTAATCTTGTAGCCAATTTAGCAACAGGATAATTTGAATTGTAAACATATTTATAATTCATACATTCGTTTTTCATGTATTTATGAAGAAGTCCTTAAAAGGATTATTTAATCTCAAATAATTGTTTGAATTTCAAATTTTAGTTGATTTTTATTATAAAAATAAAGATTAGAGATATAATTTTACTTCCATCAGGAGTGAGTCCTGCAACTCCAATTGCGATATGTTGTGAAACTTTGAATAGTTTTTCTTGATAATATGATAAAGTTTCGTGAGATTTTGATTTCAGACCACATAAGACTACATAATCTTTTGACCTGATTCCTAACAAGCAATTTCCAAGATTTACAGCTTCCATAGCATATTCAACTTGATAGAGTTTTCCTTGAGGACTCCAAATTAATGTTGAATAATCATATAAATTCTTTTGCATTTTTTTATAAATTATTTGATTAACAAATATTTATCACAAATTTCTTACATTTGATTTTAAAATAATCTTTTAACAATTAATTTTTATAATGTCAGAACAAAAATTTGTTTTTTCTCAGAGTAATTGTGAGTTTGTTTTTAAGAATGTATTAAGAGGGCAACCAGAAAACGTATTCAATTCATTTTATTTTCATTTTAAAATTTTATGAATTTTTGTTAATAAAAATAGAATATCTATTCAGAACATAAAAAATTACCTTTCAAAGAATCTGAGAAGATAAAGAATTATGAAGCCGAAAAAGGAACTATTTTTGATGATAATTATAAAAAAGGTCAAGATGATTCCGCAAAATTAAATGTGAGATATGGGAACAAGTACATTAATGGCCATCTTAAAACAAGTTACAACTTTCAGACACCAAATGTAATTTTTTTTAGTTTAATATAAAATAAATAATGCAAAAATTTTTAATAAATTTAAAAAATAAAATTTGGTGATAATGATTTTAATTGAGCAATTTGTAATTATTCATTTTTTCTCTATTTTTATTTAATTTACCAATTAATTTCAATTATGGATCATTAAGCTTAAATAATAATTAAAGAAAAATATCAATAATGGAAAAATTTTGGAAAATAAAGCAAGTAAGAGCTTTATTCTTCCAGATTCTGATACGAAATCTTCTTCAAATCCATTGTAAATATAATTTTCTTTTATTAATATAAAAATTAGAAGTCAATCAATGATTTTATCAGATAATCAATCGAGAAGAATAAAAGATACCTACTTGCGCAATCCTATGCAAATTTTGTCTAAAGAAGAATTTCAAGATTTAAAAAAAGAGCAAAGTAAAGCGTATGAAGCAAAAACCAAAAGAGTTACTAAGCTTTTTTCAAGTCAGCTAATTAAAAATACAGTTCAAAGTAATAAAAAAGAACCTGAACCTATTCAACAAAAAATAACAAATAATGATTTTACAGTTTTTAAAGAATTAGGAAAAGAAATTAAGACACCTGGTAAAAAGCAATTCAAACATGTAGTTGACAATGGAAGAGTTTTTTATTATTAAAATATCAATATTATAAGACTTTTTCCGTTTAGTAAATCTATTGCATAAATTAAATAAAATATATTATAAAAAAGAAAACTAATTTATTGAAATGAGCCCTTATTTCATTATTAAATTAAAAACTATATAAAACATTTATTCTTAGAAAATTCTCCTAAAAATTATAATTCCTTATTTTCATTTATCAAAAATTCATTCAAATCATCTTCATAAGCTCCATGATCTGCTTCCAATTTTTTAATAGAAAAAACAGTGGGATCAGATTTATAATACTTGTATAAAATCGAGCCCTCTTTCTTAAGATAATTTATATAATTTCTTTTTTCTTCAAAAATCCTAACTAAATATTTTTCAAAATCTTCTGGAGAATTCAAATAACATGTTTGTCCTAAGCTTCTTATTTCCCTACATTGCGCTTTTGTTTTTAAACCTTTTTTAAACATTCCTCTACATTTTCTATAATCTGCATAAATATCACTACATAAAAATATTTCAGTTTTATTTAATGGATTAGTAATATTTTTATCTTTGAATATAAACGATAGTACATATTTTTCTGACATTTAAATATTAATTGTAAATCAGTTTAATTTTTGATAATTTTGTTAAATATAATTATAGTTGATTTATTAAATGTAGTTTCTGAATTTGTTTAAAAATATGGATATAAAAATAGAATAATATAGACAATTTAATGATTTTTAAATTATTATAATAAATATTTTTTAATGATTAAAATGCTTTTATTATGCTATTTTTTTTTCTCATCATTTCAAATAAATAAGTAAAATATATAAATATGGAAAAAGAAAAATCGGAAATTATTTTAGAAAATAATATAAGTGAAGATTCAAAATTAAAGGGAGCAAAAGAAATACGTCATCCATTGGATAATATTTGTCAAGATAATATTTCAAAAAATGCTAATAATGGAAACAACAAAGAAATCGAAAAATCAAATGAAGAAGGAAAAGTTTTAGATGAGAAAACAGATAAAATTTCAACAGCTACTGGTAAATATGAAATTTAATCAATTTTAATAGCAACATTCAAATCCTTCTGAAAATAATTTTTTAAAAATAGGTGGATTAAAAAATGAAAATGAGAAGGAAATGCATACAGAAATTACCAATAGAAATCCATCTAATGTTTCTAATGAAAAAGTCAAAAGCCAACCCCAACAAAAAGATGTTAAAGAAATGAATGATAAAGAACTTGCTGCTCATTATAAAAGTTTATTTTTGAAAAGCAAAAAATTGATAATTCATTATGAGGAAGAAATGACCCAATTAAAGCAAAATCTCACATTAATGAAAGAAAGATTGAAAGATTATGAGTCAGGTAAAAGAATTATTAAACTTGTTTTATTAACAACACATTTTTAGAAGAAGGAATCACTTGCGAAGTCATATTTAGATTCACATTTAATGACTCCAGTTTTATTTTTTTCAAAAATCAAAATAAAAAAGTTAGATTTATTTCTTTAATTTTTGAATAAAAAAGAAAAATAATTATTATTATTTCGATCATAATTATTATGTTAATAGTACTTTATCAATGAGAAAATTTTAGATGAAAAATTCAAATACGAAATAGCTCAAAATGAAAATATTAAAAATTATGATTATCATGCTGATATAATAACAAAAGGTATGAAATTATATTAAGAATTTCTCATTGATAAATGGCTATTTTTACTGTAGATGAAACAATTAATCAAATAATCAATCAATATGATGATAAAATGAAGAGATTAACAAGAGAATTAGAAAACACTGAAAAGCGAATACAAACATTAAAGGATGCAGATAAACATTTAAAAGAAGAGCTAAAAGAATTGAAATTCAATTGCGATGTTGAAATAAAAAAGTATGATAACACTATAAAAGAAATCATTGAGACGACTTCAGATACAATTACGCAGATGAAAAATACATTAGAAGTTGACTTAACAGATGAGAGTTTAAAAGATGAATTATTCAGTAACATTAAAGAACAAATAATCAAAATAAAACCAACAATTAATTCAGATGAGTCAAAATGGATTAATGAATTAAGAACATATATTTCAAAAACTTTATTAACGTTCCTGGAAATAATATACAAACAAATAAATTTAGAAAATAACCTTCATTCGCAAAAAACTAAATGGCAACAAACTTTAGATCAATTAGTTTTAGCGCACGAAGAAGATTTAAATACAAGTAATTTTTTTGCAAGAAAATTTACTGAATAATCCAATATTAATTATTTAATATATATCAAAGATTACAGAAATATTGAAAATTTGAAGCTGACAATCAATCATTTGAACAATAAAATTGGAATTTTGGAACAAGATAGGTATAACATTGCGAAACAGAAAGATCAAACAATTGAAATACTAAATAAAGAGTTAAATAGAGGTGTTAATATTAATTATCTGAGGAATGTTATAATTTCATATTTAACTAGCAATAAAGATAGTGTAAATTTAAAAATTTTTGAAAATTTTAGATAAAAGATGGATTGTTACCAGTAATTTATACAACATTACAATTTAGTGAAAGCGAAATCAAACGAGTAAATGAAACTTTAAAGCAGAAAAAAGATGAAGAAGGTGGTTTATTCAATCTTTTTAAAAATTAAATATTGAAATATTTATATAGATCAAAATTTATTTGATAAAATTTAAAATTTTTATTTTATTTTACTTTTTCATTTATGTTTTTCCAAATATTCTCAAAAATGATTAAATAAACATTTTTGAATAATTGTTTTTTTTTGGACTGCTAAATACTCTTGTAATAAATATAATAAATGATAGATTATGTGTATTTTATAATCTATTTGCTTTTTAATAAAAATATTTTATCATATCCAATTTCAATTAATGTCAAAATAAATTGAAATGCTTATCGATAGATGTATATATTAATTATCAAGATTATTATAGTATTTTTATTCGGATCTCTATTATTTTTCTTTTTTCATGTTAAGATTAAATTTTTCTTTAATTGTATCATTGAAATCGAAATGCTTTTTATTAATGTCTTCACTATTTAATAATTTTTCAACTTGAATATTATTTGCTACATGACTCTGATTTTCCTGAATTATACCATCAGCTTGATTGGTTTTTCGAATTTCTAGAAATTTTGGATCTTTTTTAATATTATCAGAATCAAAAATATATCTAAAATTTTTTGCTGTAGACAAAATATTCAAATTCTCAATATTAGAATTTGAATTTTTTATAAAATCAACATTGTTTATTTTATTTTGAACTTGATTTTCTATTAGAATTTTATGAGTTAAGATTTCTCGTTTAGTATTTCCTTCAATATTTATGTCTTGTCCTGCATCATAGTATAATCTTTCTCTAATTTCAGCAGATTTAATAATTTTAAAATATTTTACATTCTTACATCCATCGGTTTTAAACACAACAAATATTATTATAATTATTAATATAATAGAGAAAGTTATAATAACTCCAGTTAATAATTGTTGCACATCTGATGAAGGCAATCCAACAACCTCAACAGTAAATTTAAAGTTTTTTTCACAATAAGATTTAGCTTTATTTGAATTTAAATTTTCATTACATATTTCACTTTTTTGAATAAATTTCAATTCGAATAGCCCTGGCTCTGTAAATATACAATTTATAATATCATCAATGAAGTTAATATTGAAGGCTATTAACAAATCCATAGTGTGTAAAGAATAAAAAACTTTTTTATTTTGGTTATCAAAAAGAGAAAGAAATTGTGTTTTTTCCATATCAAATTTTATATAGCTACTCAAATCGAAAATATAAGTTAAAAACGGGATCGAATTAATCATTCCTTTTCTTATTAAGATTAGTCTCTTTTGTCGGGAATCCAAAACTAAAGTAAATAAATCATCGTAAGAAACAGATTTACCTTGACCGAAATAATCTTTAGATGTAAATACTTTGTTTGCCAATGGAGAAAATTCATTATCTATTAATAATTCAATATAAATTTCTTGAAAAGACGATTCGTAATTTTCTGCATGAATGCCTAAATATTTATTTCCAAAATATATGTTGTTATAAAATTCTAATTTATATAAATATGGATTTTCATATACAAAATTTTCTAGAACTTCAAAATTTCCTAAATTTATAATAAATAATCCTTTATTTTCAACTATGACGTAAATTGTAAATTCATTTATTATCATATCTAATATATTAGTGCTAAAAACAGTGATATTTCCATTACCATTTGGATTATTATTTAAATCATTATTGGTATTATTTAAATTTGAATTATTAATAGTGTTGTTATTTTGATTTAAATTGGGATTAGTTTGGGTAATATTTGCTAAACTGGCATTACTCTGCATATAACGCTTTCTGTGTAATTCATTTATTATAACATTGTTTGATTGGTTTGAGTAAACATTATCTTGGATTCTGATTGTTTTATTTATTAAATATTTTTGGTTATTCATTCTATTTGAAATCATAAAATTATAAATGCTTGTTATAATTACCCAATTATTTTCATCCGAAGAAGGATAAATTATGTTTGAATTATTTACTGTATTACTGGTCATGTTAATATTGGTTGAATTTTGTGGATTAAGGGGAAATATTTGATTATTGGATTTTCCAAAGATTACCAAGCCCATTTTTTTCATTGCGAAAATGAACTGATTTTTGTAAAAACCAATTTTGTTTATTTGTTTATATTGATCTGAAACCATAGATATCTTAGAATAATAATTTAAAATCAAATTAAATTTGTCATCATTTAAATTCTCAAGTTTAAGAGTGAAGATAATTAATTCATAATCTTTTTCTTTTGGTTTGGCTAAAACTAGAAAATCATCTTTTGAGTACTTATTTTCGATAACCCAAATTTTAATAAAATTTTCATTTTCGAGATTATAATCTTGAGCTTGTAATTTGACTTCATTCAATTGATTTGTGTTGAATATATAATTTAAGTAAAAAACTCCTGGATTATTGGCCTTCAAAATAAATGTCAAAAAAGAATATTTTTCAAAATCAATGTAAGTTTGAGTATTTATCCAATTATAAGTAACATTAGGTGAATTGATAAAATAATTGCATTTGATAATTTTATGATTATTGGTGGAATTTTTATTGATATTTATTGGTTTCTGGCTAAAAAGGGTTGAATTATTATATATGTAATCCAATGCAAAATCATTTTGGGAAATAAATATTTCTTGATTATTTATATCGAATAGATTAGAATAAGAAGTTGATATGTCATAATTTGATTTATTTATAGTCAGAATTGCAGAATCCTCTTTATTTATTGTCTTCGAGAATATTGTTAAATTACTAATAACGTTTCCAAATTGATAATTAAGCGGTTTTATTGATTGGAAATTAACAGAATAATTTGATTCAGATGTTAATGAAATATGGAAATTATTGGGTAAAGTATTTACCAAAATATTCCAATTTGTCATGTTTATAAAAATAACTGTTATAAAATATAGAAATAAAATATTTGCTTTTCTCATATTATTGAATATATTATAGAAGATGCTACAAGTAATTCTTAAATTATGGAGTTTTGATCCTTCTTTATTTGTAGGAATTTGATCTTCATTAACTATTTTAAAACTCATCATTATTAAATTAAAATTGATTTAAAACATTCATTTTATGTAATAATTTATATTTTGATTATTACTTGATTAAGTTAAAAAAATATCAATGTTTTATTGCTTATATAAATAAATTGTTTTTAATTTTAAATTTTAAGTAATATTATTCTTTTCCCTCCTAAAAAATGCCTTATAAAATTTATAAATTAAAATATAAAATGAAACTAACATTTTTAAAATGAAATTGATTTCAATTTAAAAAACATATAAGCCAATTTATTTTAAAAATGATAATAATAAAAAATAAGGAGGATTAATGGTAGATAATATTGAAGACATATCGCTTGAAAATAGCAATACATTAAGTTTAGCAAGACAAAAAATGGTTTTTATTGGAGATGTATCAGTTGGTAAAACTTCAATTCTAACAAGGTTTTTAGGAGATTCATTCAAGGAATCTTATGAAGTAAATTATAAAATTAAATAATTAGTAGCCTTCTATTGGAGTTGATTTTAACTCCAAAAACATAAAATTTAAAGGCAAATGTTTTAAACTTCAAATATGGGATTCTGCTGGACAAGAAAGATATAAAAGCCTAATTCCAACTTATATAAGAGGGGCTTCAATCATTTTTGTTGTTTATGATATAAGCAGTATTTTTATTAAGGTTTTTTAACATTAATATTTTTTTATCTATCATATTAAGGAAGAGAAACATTTGAATCTGTTCCAAATTGGATTAACTTTATAAGAAATATTGAGAATCCAATGATAGTTTTATTGGGAAATAAAATAGATTTGACAAGGTATTATTAATCATAATCAAGAATTATTATTAAAATTTTTCGAAGAGGTTATGATAATATTATTACTTAAGAAAAGTTGAAACATCTGAAGCTCAAAATTTTGCTGAAAAAGAAAGGATTTTATTTTTTGAAGTTTCGGCCAAGACTAAGATGAATATAAAAAATGCCTTTTTTGGATCTATCGCCGAATTACCTTGTTTTGAAAAGTTATTTACTGGAACAAAGGAAAAATTAATTAATGAGCTAGGTAATGAATTAAATAAAATTAGAAATTGAAAATGATGAATCTAATATTGACTCAATTTTAATGGAGCCTGGGGGTTCTGCAGGTTTAAATATAATAAATAAGAAATCTTCTACAGACAAAAAAAAATTGGAATTCAATTGTAAATGTTGAATTTGAACTGAAATTATATATTTTTGAACACTTTGTAAAAAATATTATTTTAGTAATTAATGAAATTGATCTCGAAATTTTATAACTTTTAATATATAAAATATTCAACACATTTAGAAATCTTTATTTATTAAAAACTTTTATTTATATAATTATTATTTTGAGAAAATTTCTTATTTTTATAGTTAAACAATTTAAAATTCAGCAGAATTATTGCAAGAATATTTTTTCTTGAATTTTTTTTGTGCCAAATATGCATATTCTTGCACTTTCATCATTCTCTCGACCGAAATAGGCACTAAATTAAATCCATTGAAATTATATTTGAGAGCAATGGACTTTATAATAAAAAAATATTTAAAATATTCAGAACACTTAACATAAACTTTATAATTAATTAATTCCAAAAATGTTCTTTCTAATAAATTAATTTCCCCAATCTTTAAATGAGTAAAAACTTGAGCAAAATGATTATTTTCGAAAGAATCATCATCCCATATTTTTGAAGCAATTATTAAAGAAGTAAAAAGTATACGTTTCCAGTTTCTTGAATTTATCAAAACACCAGTATTAAATATAAATCTTTCCATATAAATAAGAGAAATTATTATAACTTCTTTTTCCATTTTTGTAAGAATCATAATGTTTGCAGCAAATTCAAAAATTGCCTGAGGATCAGGAGTTTGAACAAATCGCTTATGCAATATTTTTGCTGATATATAATCATAATCATCGTCATAGACTTCTGAAGTTTTTAAAATAAAATTTTTGAGCTTTTCTGCGTTAGCAATATCAATTACATAATTAGATTCCATTATTCCACTTTCGAAAACTTCGTCTTTTTCTTTAATATCTTCATCTATATTATTTTCTAAATTATAAGGCGTTTCTGGTATCTTTTCACAGTCATTTAGGCCAATTTTATATGCATTTGTTTCTTCTTCTTTTTTTTCTTCTAGATTATAATTAGAAAATTTATTATTGCCACTTTTAAAATCATTATTATCCTTTTCTGATTCAAAGTCTTGATCATTAAATGCACTATCTATATCCTTTTTTATTGCTTCATTTTCATCTAAATTATTATCTATATCATTGTAATTAATAATATCTTCTTCTAATTCCTCTTCGTTGATACCAAGATTATTGTTTTCATTTATTATATCCAAATTTTCATTATTTTCTGATTCTTGAGGATTGAATAAGTTTTGAACACTTTCTCTCAAAAGATGAATATATTCATTATTTTTAACTTGTTTATCTTGCATTTCACCTGTAAAAAGTTTATTAACTCGGCAATATTCAATACTATCTACTTCATGAATTGAATTTAGTTCTTCTGTCATTATATTTTTTGTTGTTTCGCTAACATTTTTATACTTGCTATTTTTAGCACTATTTTTGAAAAATTCATGAATAGTACTCATTTCTTTCTCAATTTCTTCTTTTTTTATTTTCGAAAAAATATACTCTTTATCGTATTCATTCATACTAGAAACTCCTTTACCATTAGAATCATCTTCCATTTTATCATTGGGATCTTTAATGTGAGTCAAATATGAAATTGTTTGAGGCATTTTTGCTAAATCAAGTTTTTCTTTAGTTTCCTCTTTTAATTTATTACCAACACTATTTACATTTTTTTCTTTTGAACAAATATCAGAAGTTGTTTGATTATTTATTTTTTCATAATAATCAATTTTATCTAAATTTGATATTTGTTGAATTTGATTTTCTAAATTAAAAAATGTCAGTAAAAAATTAATATTCTTATTAAAGACGCTATTAAAAAATGAAAATTCGTCTTTATCTTCCACTAACTCCATAACATGAGATTTTTCTTTAGAAGACTCCAAATGTTTCATAAGAGCCATTCCAAGGCATCTGCACATATATTCAATATCAAATTGATCCATGTTTTGTCTTATGTATCCCAACTCGCAGCTTTTATTCAGTCTTATATGAGAAAGATCTAATGAATCATTATTGATATTTTCATCATTTTTATTTGTTTTATTTTTTTTTAAATCTTCATTTTCATAGTTTTTATCAGAAAGTTGATCTATCTTATCATTGATGCTTTCATTTAGATTTAAATTTTTCGATTTTTCTGAATTTTTAATTTTAGAATCATTTATTTTTTCACTAATTGCTGATCTTTTTGAAGAAAAAGAATTTTCTTGTAAACTATTTTCAATGTTCAAATTTGATAAATTTTGATGAATTGAATTTTTTGCTTTATGAATTTCTATTTCTTTTGTGTCTGAGTCAAGTAAATTAGAAGGGAAATAATTGTTAGATTTATCTTTATTGATTAAAATCTCATGTCGTTCATTTTTTTCATTTCTATTTGATTTTATTGAGCTTTTACTAATATTGTTTTTTCCTGTATCTTTATTTTCTTTTGTTTTGGTATTTTTATATAAGTCGAAATCTTCTTCGTATATTTGATCTTCAATATTATTTTCCATATTTTTATTATGATGATTATAATTTCTTAGAGTTGAGTCTTCTTCAAATTTTAATGTTGAATCTTTTTTCGAAAGATTATTTTCGCTGATTCTTGATTTATCTTTATGAGAAATATCATTTTTTATCGAACTTGGTTGTAAAGCATCTGAATAAAATAAATTAAATTATATTATAAATCATATTGATGAAAATAGAATTCTTTATTTTAAATTAAAATACTTTTAGTGTTATCGAATTTAGAAGACAATTTTTCATTCTCATTTTTTGACAGGTTATGAACAGTATTTTGTTTTGTTTTTTCAATGGAAATATTATCCGAATTATTAACAATTCCTTTATTCTCTTTTATATATTCATTATTTATATTCATAAATTCATTCACAGTTGGAAAATTTTTCAAATTTATTTCCTCCTCATAAGAATCATCATCATAAGAATCGTCAATTTTATCATTTAATTTAGTCACATAATAATTAAGCATTTTATCAATTTCTTCATTTATAAATTCAGCCTTAGCTGGAAAAATTCATAAAAAAATAATTTTTAAATTGATTGAAGTTCATTTATAAAATAAGAATCATTTATCTTCGAAAAACAATTCATTAAATTCTTAAAAAATCACCTTTATTATCTGAGTTTTCTGTTTGACCACTTATACCTCTATTAACAATATTGTTATATTCATCCTCTGTCATTTCATTTTTTTCTTTCAAATAATAATTAAATCCAAATCCTTCATTATTTAAAAAGTTATTTATGATTCTATTTTTTGATTTTATTGGTTCAACAGATTTCGGTTTTTTATTTTCTTTGATATTCTTATTAATCCCGTAAATATTGGCTAATTGCTTCATATTTGTAACTTTTAATCTTGTTTGTCCTGTGGAATGAAATCTTTTTGGATTGGTAGAATTTGAACCATAAGCTGTTGATTTTAAATTATTTTTTGTAGTATTATGAGAAGGATTAACTTTATATAAAATAGTTATCCTATCAATCAGTCCAAAAACTTTTATTCTATGCCCAGGGAAAATTCTCAATCTTTCTATAAATTCGTCTATTTCTTTAATACTTAAATTGGCGAGTTTAGAAACATTTGAATCATCGTATCCGAGTTCGTAAAATTTCTAAATTATAAAAAATAAAATACTCTTAAATATTGTCCTAAACCGAACTCTTTAAGTAATCTCCGTAACAGTTGCTGTCTTTGGAAGTTTTCAACTCTATTTCCATATATATTCGGATCCTGAATAATACCATTAGGTATATTATTTTTTTCATTATAATTTTGACCTTGATTATTATTGATTTTTATTTTAGTATTACTCGCAGTTAAGTAATTTTTACTGCTAGAATTATAATTTAATCTCTTAGTTGAATTATTATTCGATGCTAAAGAAGGACTTCCATTACTGAATACTTATTTATTTAATGATCATAAGGATTTATTTTTTAAATTTTAAAAAAATTTAAAATCAACTAAAACAAATTATATTTACGCTTATGCATTGTGGATTTTACTGTTAATAATTTTTTTTTAAATTTATCATCTTGTCTAGTCTTATCCCATGAATTCATTTTTCGAGTTTAAAATTAATTAAATTAAATAAATTTTGTTTTAACTTTAAAATTTAAAATAAAATCAAAATTTACCTTATTAGAAAAAGTATTCATGATTTCAAGATATATTAATCTCAATTAATAAAGGTCTAAAATTTAATAATTTGATTGGTTATTTTTTAAATTTAAATTAGGTAACTTAAAATTGTAAAGTTTTAAAAAAAATTATCATGTATTTCCCTTTTTACAAATAATTTTAGGAATTAATTAATTAAAAATAAAATCTTTTTTATTTTAGAAGATATTATATCTAAATATATGCAAAAATATAAATCTTTAACTTTAAATTTGAGCTTATAGTAAGATTAATAAACTATTCGATTTTAATTATTAGATTTATTTCTACCATGAATTATAAATTGAAAGAATACTTTAATAATTATTTACACTAATTACATATAAATTATATTATATCAATTGAGTTTAAGAAAAAAGGAATTTTTGTACAATTTTTTTCAACAATATTTGCCAATAAAAACATCTAACTAATATAGCTCTTTTATTTGTAAAGCATCCTAATAATTTTAATAATTCTTAATTATAATTAAATGTTACTTTTTCCATTAAGTTGAAAGTTGCATTTACTCTTTTAAGCGGTGCTGGTTTTTTGTATGGAATGGCCGGGTCTATTTGGTGTTCTAAAAGAAAATCATTTTTAAAAACAGGATTTTCATCATTATTAAAAATTATTATTTCTTTTTTTAAATTTAAAGAGTTTCTTTTAGTCCATTTCATGATTTTAGCTTGCATTGTTATTTAATATTTTTAAAATATTCCTTTTAAATTTTATATATGAATGATTTTTAAATAATAATTTAATTATATAAATCTTTTTGACTTTAATATAATTATTAAGTAATGTAAATTACAAAATATTATTAAGAATTTTATTTTAAAAACATACACTTAAACAATAAAATAGTGTAAAAAGAATTTTAAATGAATGTAATATTTTAAAAATATTATTTAATAAAAGTGACTCGAAATCAGATTATATTTATATAATATATGTAATTTTTATTTTTAAAAGATATTTAATTTATTCTCCTAACTAAATTCTTTTCGAAGATAATTTGAAATATTTTCCAATGACCAAATAAGAACAATAAAATAAAATTTTTGAAGGAATATTAAATCTTCCTTAAAATAAACAATCAATAAAAATCAGTGATTCTTAGTTGTACATATGTTTTTATAATTTATTTGTTTATTCAAAAACTAAACATAAAGTTTATGAAATTAACTAAATGATTTATAACATAAAGTTAAAATTAACTTTTATAAATAGCGTCTGAATGGTCTTCTAAAACGTTTTTTTATGGAATATCACATTTATAATTCATTATTTAATAGTTTTATCAATTTATTTATTTAATCATTTCACGAAAATTTCGATAACTTTATTTATTTTTTCATTTTACGAAAATTTCGACAAACTTTAATTTGTTTCACGCAGATTAAAGATATTTCTTATGAAAATTTACTCGATATTTATTAAAAAACCATCTTACCTTTAATTATGCATAGATGTCTAGAGCAAGCAATACAATAAAATTTTTGAAAATGAATATATATTTATTAAAAACTTTTTAATTTAGATTTCTATAAATTTTAATATTGTTTCTTATATAATAAATTTAAAAGAAAAAGTAGACTCAGATTTTTATTTTTCAAAAACTTTAATTAAATGTGATGCTATAATAAATCTAAATGATCGATATTTTATTTATTTCTTTTAGTTTAAATTTATAATATTATAGTTAATAGTTTATTTTAAAAATATAAACTAAATGACTTTTATCAAGTTTGAATAATGACAATATTAAATTATCTTTGGATTTCATTTTAAAAATTTCTTTATAAAAATGTAAGAAATGTGAGCTTAAAATGTTAAGCCTTTGTAAAAATATTTAATTGAATAAACTTTATTGCTTATTTAAAGAGAAAGAAAATATTCTTATAAACCTTATGAAATTTAATTCCCTTTGAAAAATAAGAATTAGAAATCTCATTTAAAATTTTTCCTTTTCAAAGTAAATAAAAAATAAATTAAATTTAACAATTAAAATAAACCAATAATGCTAAAAACAAATCTTCTATTCACTGATGACGATAATTACTTAAACTCATTCAAAATAAAATCCGAAAAACTATCAATTACAGATTATTTTAATAAAAATTTGGAAGTTTTAGAACTTGGTAAGGCAATAGATATTTTAGAACTTAAAAATATGATGAGAGAAATATATTACCGTAATGTTATTTTCATTCTAATTGAATTTTATTTCATAATTGTTTTAATCCCTTTAGAATTGATTTTATCTAGAGAGGAAATGAACTTAAAAGCTTATTTAAAAAATTTGACAAATGAAAAAAATATTTGGATTTTTCTTAAATTTTTTTTCGATATGTATCAAGATTATAACTATAAAGATTCACAAAGATTAGAAATAATTTCAAAATATAATACTATTCTTGAGGAGTTAATTGAAAGAATAATAAATTTAAAATTGGATGATAAAATATTTGATAATGACCTTGAACATTTAGGTCTTTTTCTTAATTTAGAAATATTCGCAAGAATATTTTTCAAAAAACTATTTGAAGAAATAGTTAAAGATGAAGAAGAAATGGAATATAAATTTAATCATATTTTTGGCGGGTTTTTCAAAGTAGTTTTTTTAATAATTTACGTGAAATTTTATAATTTTTTGATATTTCTGATATTTTGTAATTTTATAAACTATATTCAAACTTGGGAATTTCTAATTTATGTATAATTTATAATTAATTATCAAATTAAGAAGACCTATTTAGGAGCCTTTGATTGCCTTAGTTATTAAATTTTTTTTTTCATTTTTTCTTTTTTTTTATTTATTATTTATTTGGAAGATAATTGTGAACAAATTCAATGAATATAAATTAGAGAAAATTTTCTTTAATTCTTTTCTTCAAAGGTTTTTTGAAAAATACGAAGTAGTCGAACGAGCTACTTTGAATTGGAATCAGCTTTTTGCCAAAAATGAAACAAATGATATGGAATTTTCTGATGATTTATATCAAGAAGCATATTTAGGCAATTCAAATAAACCATCAAGTTTAGATAAAATTAAAATACAAATAGAAAATATAATTAAATACGTTTATCATGAAAGTGTTAAATGCAAGTTAAATTTTATTTCCGATAGCCTTATAAAATTTTGTATTCAGAATCGCATTATTCTTTTAGAAGAGAAGAATAAGAGGATAGATAAAAATAAATTGAAAAATAATATCTATAAAGAAAATGAAAATATGAATATTTATATTGAAGATAATTTACATTTATCCGAAAATATTGAACCAGCTGAAACTGATGATATTTTAGTTAATGATGAACATATAGATGATTTCGCCGATGGTAAACCATTTAATTATTATTTAAAATCATTTTTATTTTAATAGATAATGATGAAGATTCTGAAAATTTAAGCCAGATCATAGATGGAATATATAACAATTTTGACACAAGCAAAGATTCAAAACAAAGAAATTTGAAAAGATCAAAAATAAAAAATAATATTAAAATAACAAATATTAAATCAAATAAATCAACCAATAAAATTCATGAAGATCCCATTTTTATTAGAAACAAAAGAAATAGATCTACTCGAATCGAAAAAGAAGATGAAAATAATACAAGTAATATAGATCTGAAGAAAAACTCAAGAGAATTAAGCATAACAAAAAATTCTGAAAATAAAAATAGAAAAAAAGTTTCAATAAATAAAAGACTAAGCTTTGACGAAGGAAATAACGAGATACATATAAATAAAAAAAAATCTTCTAAAAAGCCTGAAAATACCAATAAAAAGAAGATATGTAAATCGCCATGTAAATTGAAAATTTCCAAAGAACAAGAAATAAAGTTAATAAAAAAAAGTGGTTATAAGAACAAAAAACTTGAAGTTAATTCTAAAAAAGAAGAAATTAAATTGAAAATCTCTCCTAAGAAATCAAGATTAAATAAAAATCGTTTTGATAGAACTGCTAGAAAAATAGAAAAAAATGAGCTCTCATATCAGAATCCTCAAAAGCTAAGCAGTAACTTAAGGAAAAATGATATATTTCATGATGTAGATTATGTTAGTAATAAAATTACTCAAAGAAATTCTCCAAGAAAGCTTGATTCAGTGGTTTCACAATCCTCAAAAGTTGTAAAATTTAATGAATCTCCTAAAAAAAAGTCGCAAAGATTAATATCAAATACTTCTTTTGAAAGAATTCAAGATTCAATTAGATTGAAAAAATCAAAATCTATAACAAGTTCAAGGTCAAGCTCTAGATCTCCTTCAATTACTCCAAGAGAAAGATCAAATGAAGCAAGTCCTTTTTCAAATCGAAATTCTTCACGATTTGAAAAAAACAACCTTGATTTAACAAAAATAAAAGACAAATTAAAAAACTTAAAAAATGAGACTCCAACAAAAAAAAATAATCAAACAATTGATCATCAAATTCATAACAATAGAGAATTGAAATCATTAGAAATCCAAAATATATCTCTAAATACACCAAGACAGAGAACACCTGAAAAATTTAAATCTCCTTTAAAAAATAACCTTTTATCTGGTAAAATAGATTTCTTTAAGTTATTAAATAATTAGACAAAAAAATATTTGAATTGAAAACTCCATCTAAAAAAAATTCTGGTAATAAAAAAGAAAGAAACGAAAGAATCAAATTTGGTAATTCAGTATTAATTAGAGGTAATTGTTAATTAAAATTCTTGTTTAGAATTTGATCCTAAAACACCTGTGAGATCACTATCTTTCAATATCAAAATTAGTCCAAGAATGAAGAATAATCTAATAAATAAAAAATCCAATTTAAAAAAACCAATCAATGTAATTGAAAAAAATGAAAATAAGACAACAAGGTCTGCCTCAAAAATAAACAGTCCTTTAAACTCCAACAAGAAAAGAAAATTTTCTTAACATAAATAGGCTATAATTATCTAAATAAACTACTTTATTAGATTAATTGAAAAATTTTAATAAAATTTGCTTAATAAAAATTAATTGAATCTCGAGTTTTTTATAGAATTAATAAATTAAAATAATTATTATGAAATTTCAAAAACTGCATTATTAGTAAAATTATTAATTATATTTTTATTAAATAATTTTTTATAAAAAGAATGAATAATCTTCATAATGAGGAAAATTCGCTAAATAAAAATAACAAATTGAGTAAAATAGGTATCTCATAAATAAATTTTTAAAATTTAGAGGATAAAGTATGGAATACACAGCATTGTCAAAAAATATATAAAAATATTTATTCAGTTTATTTTAACTGTAATAACATTCATAATGCAGATAATGATTATTATGATAATTTTTCAAATAAAATATCTACTTCGAAATATACATGGTTTAATTGTATTCCCAAGATTTTGGTGGAGCAATTTTCAAAGGTTGCAAATATTTACTTTTTAATAATTAGTGTTCTTCAAGTAAAATATTATAATTTTTCGTATACTTTTTAAATAAATAGATAAAATCATTAAATATAATCCTAGTCTATTAACGAGATATCTATATCAGGTGGAAAGCCAGTAATTTTACTTCCTTTGCTAATAGTTGTTACTTTGAATGGAATAAAAGATTTTTTTGAAGACCTTAAAAGGAAAAGATCTGATGATATCGAAAATAATAAAAAATGTTATGTTTTTGATAGGCAGAATAATTTTTTCATTGAGAAGCCTTGGGAAGATATTCAAGTCGGTGATATTGTTAGAGTTCTTGATAATGAAGAGTTTCCTGCTGATTTAGTAATGCTATTTTCTTCTAATCCTGATGGAAATTGTTATATAGAAACTAAAAATTTAGATGGAGAAACAAATTTAAAAATTAAGCAATCAGAAGGAAAGCTGTGTAATGATGCGAAAGATGAAATATGCTTGTCTTTATTAAGTGGTGTTTTACATACTAGATTACCTAACGAGAATATCTTCGAATTTGATGCAAGTTTAAAGCTTTTTACTAAAAATAAATTAAGCATAAATAATTTCAATGATAGCAATATATGTGATATTGAAAAAAATTTTAACAATAGTAAAACAGGTAAATTCAAAAATAAAAACATCATTTATTCTTTTATAAGTATGCAGAATAAATTTTAAATTTCAGAAAATAAATCAATAGAGGAAATCCAGATATTTCTTAAATCTTTTCTCTTAAGAGGATGTAGTCTTAAATTAACAAAATATATATATGGTTTAGTTGTATTTACTGGACACAAGACAAAAATAATGAAAAATTCACCAAACGCAAGATCGAAAACCAGTAGAGTTGAAGATATTATGAATTTTCAAATAATAACCATTTTCATTTTTCAAATTTTTCTAAGCTTAATAGGAGCTATTTTTTATGTTACATGGAAAAAAATCAATCTTGTAAATAAATATAATTTAATAAAATTTTTTGGGATTTTATAAAAGATTATAAAAATAGGAATTTCTATCTCATTATATATTTCCGGATAATTCAATAAAAGGAAAAACTTTAATTGGAGCTTTGATTGCGAGAATAGGAACCTGGATATTAATCTTTACCAATTTTGTTCCTATTTCTTTACTTTTAACAATGGAAATGGTCAAATATATTCAAGGAATGTTTATTGGCTGGGATATAAATATATTTTGTAAAGAAACCAACACACCTGCCCATGTACAAACATCGACACTTAATGAAGAGTTGGGACAAATTCAAGTAATTTCCATTTAAATTTTTAACTTCAGTATATATTTTCAGATAAAACGGGAACTCTAACCAAGAATAATATGAAATTTAGAAATATTGCTGTAGGAACTAATATCTATGGAAACGAAAAAGAAAGTATTATTCAATAAAATACTTTATCTTAATATTTTATTTAATTAATATACATATTGTAAAAAATTATTAGAATATAAGTACAGAATAACTGATAAATACGGGGATATTTCAAATATAAATTTTAAAGATGAAAATTTAAAAAGCATACTTGCTAATAATTCTCATCCTGATTTCGAAAATTTAGATATGTATATAAAATGCCTTGCTCTTTGCCATTCGGTAATTGTAGAAAAAGATGAATTTAAAAATTTGGAATATCATGCATCCTCTATGGATGAGAAGGCCCTTGTAAACGGAGCTAGATATCTAAATTATATTTATAAAGAAAAGGATATTCATAATAATATTATCCTTGAAATTAATAATCAAGAACATAAATTTAAACTTTTAAGTATAATTGATTTTGATTCAAAAAGAAAAAGAATGAGTGTTATTGTGAAAGATATGAATAATGGAAAAATTATTTTATTCATGAAAGGTTCAGATTCAATTTTGAGAGCTTTAACTACAAAAAATATTGATTATCTTAAAACAAATGAATTGCATTTAATTAATTTTTCTTCAGAAGGCCTGAGAAATTTCAATATAGGTTATCGCTACATTGAAGAAAAAGAATACTTTGAATGGGAAATTTTATACAAAGTATAATTTTTTGAAATAAATTTTATATTTATAGCAAGCTATTAGCCCTCTAAATGTAGATCTAAAACTTGATGAGGTTATCAAAAAAATAGAAAAAGATTTATTTTTGCTTGGTATAGCTGCTATAGAAGATGAATTGCAAGATAATGTAGAAAGCACACTAGAATCATTTATTAAAAATGGGATAAAAGTTTGGATGCTTACAGGTGACCAAAAATTAACTGCTAAGAGTATTGGGAGATCTTGTAAAATGATTACAAATGAATTTGAAGTAATTGAAGTTGATGAAGACTCCAATAATACAAAAATAAAAAGAAAATTACATGAAGGCCTAACAAAGTTATTTTTTAATGACAGAAAATTATCATTGATTATAGGAACAGATGATTTGAATTGCGTTTTTATGAATGAAGAGCTAAAAGATATGGTAATAAATAAAATATTTAATATAGTAAATAAAGAAAAATTATATTTGTAAAAATTTAGTTTTTTGATTTATCTATAAAAATGGATTCAGTCATAATCTACAGAGCAACCCCAAAACAAAAAGCAGAAGTTGTTGAATTAATAAAAAATAAAATGAATAACATTTCAACACTTGCTATCGGAGATGGTGCCAATGATGTTAATATGATAACAAGTGCTCATGTAGGAGTAGGAATTATTGGAGAAGAAGGAAAACAAGCTGCAAGGGCCAGTGATTACTCTATTTCTCAATTTTGCTTTTTAAAGAGACTTTTATTAGTCCATGGAAGAGAAGCTTATAGGAAAAATACTTTTATTGTTTGTTATAATTTCTACAAAAATTGTTTATTTGTTATTCCTCAATTTTGGTTTGGTATCTATTCATTGTATTCAGGACAAACTTTATATGATCCATGGATTTATCAACTTTATAATATAATATTTACTTCTTTACCTATTATTTGGTTTGGTGTTTATGATTTGGAAAATGATCATGATTATCTGGAAATTAGCGAAAAGCATTACATACAAGGAATAATTGGAAAGTTATTTCATTCAATAAGATTCTGGAAATGGGTAATATCTGGCGCTTTGCAGGGATTAATACTTTTTGGTTTTTATTTTTTCAGTTATGCAGGAAATGAGGAAAACGGAAGAACACAAGATTTATGGTCTATTGGATCAATGGTTTATTTTGGAATAGTTCTGGTTGCCAATTTAAGGTTATTTTATTCAACTCATAACCATACTTGGATTAGTTTGTTTTTAATGTTATTTTCTGTATTGAGTTATTTAATAGTCTTATATATAATGTCTCTTTTCAGACATTTCGAAAATTATAATAATTTTTTTATGATTATTCATTCACTAAAATTTTACTTTGTTACAATTTTATGCGCTTTTTTCATTTACATAGTCGATTTGGGAGTAGGAAAATTACTATTTTTATACGGGTGTGTTAAAGATCCATTAAAAATGGATAAAAACCAAATAAATGACTATAAAAAAGTTCCCTCAAATAAAAATCATGAAAAATATTATATGGAAGAAGAAATAAAAGATGGCTATAAAAAAGTTAATGATGAAGAAAGCTAAATTAATTAAGTAAAAATTCGAAAAATTTTATTATGAAAAAGATTAAATCATTTTTAAATTAGCATCTGAAATAAAAATTATACTTTATAAAATTTAACAATAGATGTTTTCTATAATTAACAGTGTATAACATAAATATAGCTTTTAACAACTCAGGTCACTTAATGTTATTATTAAGAAATTCATTATAATACAATCTCCCATAATTAATCCAGAACTTAAGAATTTAATAAATATAGTTAATAACTTAAATTTAAAAAGAAAGATAATTATTATTTTTACATAAAAATTCTTAAAAATTTAAAGTATTGAATAAAAATTATTGAAAATTTAAAATTTTTTAAG
>Ga0194116_10002668_pt1 | contig 22618 bp, 21 predicted proteins | sample TA2MahsurfametaG_4_FD_148617 | JGI IMG/M metagenome (GOLD analysis project Ga0194116, IMG submission 148617) | Freshwater microbial communities from Lake Tanganyika, Tanzania - TA2015008 Mahale S9 surface | ecosystem: Environmental > Aquatic > Freshwater > Lake | place: Tanzania: Lake...
CAACATCATTTTGCAGCAGCATGCTGTCGATAAAATCTTCCCTAGAAGTAGGAAGTGCATCGGGTGAGAAGCCACGGAACAGGTTGAAGCCGATTAGCACAGCAGCAATGAGGCCATACAGCCAATATATGTTGAAGCGAAACCCCTTACGCGGATCTTTATTTTGATTACCATCCATATTACTTCCCGGTTGATTCGAACTCATCTTGTTAAAATTTATCCTTGAATAGTGATTGATCTATAGCATTAATGCATTTGTGCCGCGAAATGTTGCATTCGCAAGTATTTTAATCGTTATGCTCCAGTACGGATGCATCGCTCCACATTTCCTCCAGCCGATAAAACTTGCGGGTTTCAGGTTGAAAGATATGCACCACCACATTTACATAATCGACCAGCACCCATTGCAATGCCTGGGTACCTTCATGGCGATAGGGCGCTTCCTTACATGCTTCTCGCACTGAATATTCCACATGATCGGCAATGGCCTTTACCTGTGTGGTGCTGCTGGCTTCGCAAATCACGAAAAAATCAGCGACGGCCTCGGGAATTTTTCGCAAATCCAGACTCACAATATGGGAGGCCTTTTTATCGGTCAGCGCTTGCAGAATCGTTTTAAAGAGTTTGCTGTTTCGGTTGATACGTGCAACAACTTTTTCCTTCGCTCTGGAGTTTAACACGGGTAATGTACTCAAATGCTCCTGTTTTTTTGTTCGTTTATTGTGGTTCCTTGCAGGAAACGGAGTTCAGTGAAATGAACGCATTATCTTGCTCAAAATTAATCATTCTCCCCAAACCATGCCCGTTAAAAAAACCGTTGCAGGCCGGATAGAACTCGACGAAACCAAAAGCACCAACAACTATGCCATGCAGCTGATTCGTGATGAAAAGGCAGAAGATGGTATGGTGATCAGCACGCGGCACCAAACGGCAGGTAAGGGACAAAGGGGTAAATCATGGATTACCCCACCGGGCACCGCAATTACCATGTCGTACATCATGGAGGCCGATTTTCTTCCACCCGGAGCTTATTTTCAATTGCTGGCAACCACGGCGGTGGCAGTTCGGAACTGGGCTGCACGTTATATTGGTGAAGAAGAAACCAAGATCAAATGGCCAAATGATTTGTTTTGGCGTGACAGAAAGGCAGGCGGCATTCTCATAGAAAATATTCTGAGAGGCGAGGCCTGGAAATGGGCGGTAATTGGGATTGGAATAAATGTTCAACAAAGCAGTTTTCCTTCGGACATAGGTAATCCGGTTTCCTTTTTACAGATTACGGGTAAAACCTATGAGATCAGTACCTTGATCGAAGCGCTGGCCAGTACCTTGAAGGATACAATCTTCCGGCTCAAAACCAGCGGTTTTGAAAATTTGCTTCAGGAATACAATCATCAGCTCTGGAAAAAAGATAGTATTGCAACCCTGCAATACGGAACAGCGCAAATTCAAGGAAAAATTGTTGGTGTAAGTGCAGATGGAATGCTCATTGTACAAGGAAAAGAGGAATATCGATTCCGTTTTCATGAAGTAAGCTGGGTCATTTAGCGAAATAATAACTCCTTCCGCTTTCTTAGTTCTTCACCCGGCCTTACCTTTGCACCCGCTTAGATCGGCAAAATGCCGGTATTGATCAGAAAATCTTACACATGACAAAAATTGCTGTTGCCAAAGGAGATGGAATTGGTCCTGAAATCATGGATGCCATACTGAATATTTTTAAAGCAGCCGAAGTACCGCTGCAGTACGAAACCGTAGAAATGGGCAAGTGGGTATTCGACAAAGGTCATTCCAACGGCATGACGCCGGAAGCACAGCAAACCATTGAATCGCTGGGCATTTTATTCAAAGGACCGATGGAAACTCCAAAAGGCAAGGGCGTAAAAAGTGTAAACGTTACCGCTCGCAAAACCTGGAATACCTATGCCAACAAACGCAGCTTTCAAACACTGCATGGCGTGGATACCGTTTTCAGCAAAGCAGGCATTCCCATTGATATTACTATTGTGCGCGAGAATATTGAAGATACTTATGGTGGCATTGAACACATGCTCACGCACGATGTGGCGCTCAGTCGCCGCTTCATTACACGCCCGGGAAGTATGCAGGTTATTAAATATGCTTTTGAAATGGCGAGTAAAAAAGGCGCTCAACGCATAACCTGCGGACACAAAGCCAATATCATGAAAATTACCGATGGCTTGTTCTTAGAGGTGTTTTATGAAGTGGCAAAAGATTATCCGCACCTGAAAGCCGATGATGTGATTGTTGATGACCTCTGTATGAAGCTGGTGAGCCGCCCCGATTTATTTGATGTAGTAGTGCTTACCAACCTGCAAGGTGATATTGTAAGCGACCTCTGCGCCGGACTGGTAGGTGGTTTGGGTTTTGCCCCGAGTGCCAACATTGGTGATCATATTTCCATTTTTGAAGCAGTGCATGGCACCGCACCGGATATTGCAGGAAAGAATATCGCAAATCCCACTGCGTTGCTTTTGAGCGGCTTTGGAATGCTGCGGCATTTAGGCCTTATGCAAAAGGCAGCCATGATTGAAAATGCTTTGCTCTATACACTGGAAAATGGCGTACGTACCGGTGATTTTGGGGATAAGAATCGTCCCGCAAGCAATACAACAGAATTTGCTGAAGAGATCATCCGCAACTTTGGAAAGCAACCGGCACACAATCCCAAACCCTTATTAGAAGATAAGCCCGCTACACCTACCCAGTTTCATCTGGAAAAAAATCCTTTGATCATGACAAAGGAAATGGAAGAAGAAGTAATGGTAGGCGTGGATCTGTTCATCGAAAGTTCAGAGCAACCGAAAGAAGTGGCAGAGAAGTTACTCAAACATTGCGGCGATTTGTTCAAGCTGGTAACCATCAGCAATCGCGGCACACAGGTATGGCCCAAGGGTAGCGTATTTACCAACCTTGTAAACCAGTACCGCTGTCGTTTTGAAAGCGAAGGCGAAGTGCCTTTAACCCAAACAGATATCTTAACGCTTTATAAGCTGGTGATGCAGGATTTCAAAATTTGCTCCAGCGAAGTACTGAATATGTGGGGCGGAAAGAAAGCATATTCACTGGCACAGGGACAGTAACAATCGCTAACTCATCTTCGTTTACTTGATTGCTTCCCAGGCAGCAATGATTTCTTTAGCATGATCCTTACTGTTGGGCTTGTGTAAAATATGCGCAATAAGGCCTTGCTCATCAATCAAAAATGTGGTGCGGTGTGTTCCGATGATTTTCTTTCCCATAAACATTTTCTCGCCCCATACGCCGTATTGCTGCAGTACCACTGCATCGGGATCTGCAAGCAATGAAAAGGGAAGCTGATGCTTTTCAATAAAACTTTGGTGCCGCTTGGCATCGTCGATACTTACACCCAACACGGCAATGCCTTTTTTTCTCAGCAATGAAAAGTCGTCGCGTAAATTACAGGCCTGAACCGTACAGGTAGGCGTCATATCGCGCGGATAAAAATAGAGCGCCAACTTTTTACCCTTAAAATCTGCTAAGCGCAAAGCCTTTCCATGCTGATCAACTCCTTTAAAAGCTGGTGCTTTCATGCCCGGTTTGAGATGGGTGTGGCCCTCTGTTTTAATTTGCTTTGAAGCCACAGCAGATTTTTTTGCGGGAGCTGCTTTCACAGATTTTTTTACGGGCTTACTATTTTTTGACTTTGTAGATTTCGACATATACAATGCGTTTATTTTCGGGTAAACTGAATGCTTTTTGTAGCAATATTGCCGGCTTCATCTTCGGCCGTAACAACTAACTCATAATTACCGGGCGGACATTTTTCATCTACCGCATAGCGCCAGGTGCTGCCGCTGTTTGAAAACATAACCCAGCTGCCATTGAGTGTTGCCCTGAAGTTTTTAATCTTCTTCCACTGATCGGTTACGGTACAAATAATTTTTCCGCCTGCCGGAAGCACTCCGCCGTTTACAACACCGGCAACTGCAATGGTGGGTGCGGTAACATCAGCTTCGAGTCTGAATAAACCAAACTCCCTAAAACGGGCTTCATAAAAACCGTTTGTTTCTGAAGCTTTCACTACTTCCGTTTTGCCCCTTGCCTCTTTTACCATAATCATACGATCGGAAGCAGCAGCGGGTATGTTTTTGTTGGGTTTGATACGAAAAGCAATATAATCGTGCAGGGGAATGAGTGGCGTGTGCAAACTATGTACATCTGAATAGCCAGTTGCCGATGCTTTTTTAGCATACTGAAAACGAATGGCGTCGTAAACTGATTTTTCTGAAGTAACCACCTGCACATCCTCTCTTTCAAAAACATTGATGCTATTGGGAAAGAAATAGCGACCATCGCGCTCATTCAACTTTGCACTGCGCTGTCCATTCCACTTTATACTGAAACGCAAAGGCGTTGTGTTGCCATTTGCATCCTTGACCATTATTTGTATGCGATGTACTGCTGTATCGCGGAGATAAATGACACCATCATCTTTCCAGATTTGATAAATCGGCAGTCGGTCGCCGGGAAGCGGCGTGATATGCTGAAAATAAGCGCCGCCGCCGGTTTTAATGCGGTAGTCGATATGCGCATTCAAATACCGCGTTTGTAAATAATCCACATCATCAATCTGAAAACCGCTGATGGGCTGATCATCCATCGAAACGGTTGCTTCATAAATGCCATTATTATTCGGAACACCGGTAACACGATCGGTTGCAACCAGCGCAAAGCTGATACGGTTGCTGCTCACCGTAATGGTACCACCCGTTATGGTATGTATTCCGCCAGCATGTACAACAGGAAAAACCCTTGGCTGTTGTTCGTAAGTGCTTTGGTTGCGATCATACACTGCAATCCTGCTTATATCGGGCGGTGTAATATCATACACCTTATACAGCAGGAGCGGATTCACACATGCATCGTTATTCGTGCGCCTGATTTCATAATGCACGTGCGGACCTGCCGATGCGCCGGTATTTCCACTATATCCCAAGAAGCTTCCTTTTTTTACGGGAAAGCGACCTTCCGGTATTTGCAACTCCACCCGCCAGCTTTCCTGCGCATATTGCTGTTCTTTCACATAACGCGCCACTTCGGGCAGAAACGTATTCATATGTGCATACAAAGTAGTGAAGCCATTGGGGTGACTCACATAAATGGCATTGCCAAAGCCGCCCGGCTCCACTTTAATGCGCGACACCCATCCATCGGCAGGCGCATAAACAGGCAGATTTTCGCGACGTTCGGTAAACAAATCCAGGCCCATATGAAAATGGTTGGGCCGCATTTCACCAAAATTGGCATTGAGTTTCAGGGGGATATCCAGCGGATAGCGAAAGGCATCGCGGGGGTAGTTTTTTACCGGAAACGACTGGGCGGAAACAGTGGCAGCAGAGGCCAGAAAGCCAATCAGCAATACAATGGGTTTGTACATGACTGCAAAAATAACAGAAAGCAGCTTCGATAAAATTGCCTTTGAAAGAATGGGATAAGAGCCGGGGGAAAAAACCTTCTGTTAATTACCCATCAAACGGTATTTTTGCCCGCAAATCCTACCCATGCCCCGCGATACTTCCATCCAGCGCGTGCTCATCATCGGTTCGGGACCCATCATTATCGGACAGGCCTGTGAATTCGACTATTCAGGTTCACAAGCAGCACGGAGTCTTCGCGAAGAAGGTATCGAAGTGATACTCATCAACAGCAATCCGGCTACGATCATGACCGACCCCATGATGGCCGATAAAGTTTACCTATTACCGCTTACTGTTGAAAGCATTGAACAAATACTAGAAGAAAATAAAATCGACGCGGTATTGCCTACCATGGGCGGACAAACCGCACTCAACCTCTGCAAAGAAGCAGACGAACTGGGTATTTGGGAGAAATACAATGTGCGACTGATTGGTGTAGATGTAAAAGCAATCGACACTGCGGAAGACAGAGAAAAATTCCGTCAGCTGATGGTGCAAATTGGCATACCCGTTGCACCTTCGAAAGTGGCCAACTCATTACTGGAAGGAAAAGATTTTGCGCAGCAAATTGGTATTCCATTGGTAATTCGCCCTTCTTTCACCCTGGGCGGCACCGGTGGCGGCTTTGTGCATGTGAAAGAAGAACTGGATGCCGCTTTGGAACGCGGACTCAAAGCATCGCCCATACACGAAGTATTGGTAGAAAAAGCACTGTTGGGATGGAAAGAGTTTGAACTGGAACTGCTGCGCGATAAGAATGACAACGTTGTAATCATTTGTACGGTAGAAAACTTCGACCCCATGGGTGTGCATACCGGCGACAGCATAACAGTTGCACCGGCGATGACGCTCAGCGATACAGCTTTTCAGCAAATGCGCAACATGGCCATCAAAATGATGCGCAGCTTGGGCAACTTTGCCGGCGGTTGTAATGTGCAGTTTGCCCTGAATCCGGAAACCGAAGACATCATTACTGTTGAAATCAACCCACGCGTGAGCCGTTCTTCTGCCCTCGCAAGTAAAGCCACCGGCTACCCCATCGCAAAAATTGCTGCGAAACTTGCGATTGACTATACATTAGATGAACTCAAAAATCAAATCACGCAAACCACTTCTGCGTACTTCGAGCCAGCATTAGATTATGTAATTGTAAAAGTGCCGCGCTGGAACTTTGATAAGTTCAAAGGAGCAGATGATCGGCTCGGTCTGCAAATGAAAAGTGTAGGTGAAGTGATGGCCATCGGAAGAAGTTTTACCGAAGCCATCCAAAAAGCATGTCAGAGTTTGGAAAACAATGCAGTGGGGCTCGGCTATTACGGACAAAGCTTGAAACATGCAGAAGAGCTGATTTCATATATCAAAATCCCGAAATGGGATCGCATCTTCCGCATCAAAGATGCGCTCATGGCAGGCGTAAGCGTGAAAACCATCGTAGAAGCTACCGGCATCGATCGTTGGTTTATTTACCAGATTCAAGACATCGTAAATTTTGAAAAAGAGCTTGCCAAATACAATATGCAAACGCTTCCGCATGATGTGCTGCGCGATGCAAAGCGCATGGGCTTCAGCGATGAACAGATTTGTCGCATTATGAAAGATGGCAACGAAGATGCAGTTTATGAAAAACGGAAAGCACTCGGCATAACAAGAGTTTACAAAATGGTGGACACCTGCAGTGCCGAATTTGAAGCAAAAACACCATATTTCTATAGCACATTTGAATGATGCATTTCATCCAAACATAAAAAGCAATTAAAAGCAAGCAGAAAAGATCCCCAGCCATGAGCAAGACCCTTCCACACAACGAATCCATCCCTTCAACAAGAAAAAAAATTGTTGTGCTGGGTTCCGGTCCCAACCGCATCGGTCAGGGCATTGAATTCGATTATTGCTGTGTACACGGACTGCTCGCCATAAAAGAATGCGGCTACGAAGCCATCATGGTAAACTGTAATCCCGAAACAGTAAGTACCGATTTCGATATGGCCGATAAGCTTTACTTCGAACCGGTTTACTGGGAGCATTTGTGGGAGATTATTGAACTGGAAAAACCCGATGGCGTGATTGTGCAGCTGGGCGGACAAACCGCATTGAAACTTGCAGAGCGTTTGCACAACAAAGGGATTAAAATTATCGGCACTTCCTTCGACAGCATGGATATTGCGGAAGATCGCGGTCGCTTCAGTGATCTGCTCAAGGAACTCAATATTCCCTACCCCAAATATGGCACGGCCTATAGTTCCGATGAAGCACTGGAAGTGGTGAAAGAAGTGGGATACCCTGTGCTTGTACGCCCCAGCTACGTGCTAGGCGGACAGCGCATGCGGATTGTAATCAACGACGAAGAACTTGAAAAAAGTGTACTCAGTTTGATCAAACATTTGCCGGGCAATAAAATTCTCATCGATCATTTTCTTGACCGCTGTCAGGAAGCAGAAATCGATGCGATATACGACGGTGAAACTTTTCATGTAATGGGCGTGATGGAACATATTGAACCGGCAGGCATACATAGTGGCGACAGCCATGCCGTACTGCCAGAATTCAATCTTAGTCCGCTCATTGTAGCCACCATGGAAGATTATGCGAAACGTATTGCAGAAGCATTGGGTATTCGCGGACTCATCAATATTCAGTTTGCTATTAAAGACGGCAAGGTATATGTAATTGAAGCCAACCCAAGGGCTAGTCGCACCACACCGTTTATTGCAAAAGCATATCAAATTCCCTATCTCAATATTGCTACCAAAGTAATGCTGGGTGCCAACAAGCTGAAAGATTTCACTTTTGAGAAAAAGTTGAGCGGCTATGCCATCAAAGAGCCCGTGTTCAGCTTCGAAAAATTCGCCAATGTAAACAAAGAGCTTGGTCCCGAAATGAAAAGCACCGGCGAAGCCATTCGTTTTATCAAAGACCTCCGCGATCCCTACTTCCGTCAGCTTTATAAGGAAAGAAGCATGCACCTGAGCAAATAATCACGCCGCAAAGGCTTGCCTTTCAGGAAGCTTTTTTCTATTTTTCGAAGTGCTACCTTATGAAATTCCTTTTTGGAAAAGCATGCCCTTTTTTCGCATGCTGGCGCCATTGATGGCAGGCATCTGGATTGCGTGGGAGGCAAGCATTGGCTGGCAAGCACCTACAGGAATCTTCATCATCAGTTTATCTTTTTTCCTATGGCTAAAAAAAATGGAGCCGCGAAAACAGTATCGCTGGTCGTGGCTGCGCAGTGTAACAGCAAGCTTTTGCTTTGCAGCAGCAGGAGCTGTTTTGTGCTGGCTGCACCATATTGAGCATCATCCGCAATGGATTGGAAATAAAACAGGCCTCATAAAACTGGTACTGAATGAGCCGCTGAGTAAAAAGACCAATGCTTACAAAGCAGAGGCATCGATTCTTGCTATTCAAAACGGAAAGTATTGGGAAGCACAGAAAGGTAAAGTGATTCTTTATTTCTCTAAAACAACCGACTTGCAAAAGCTGGACTATGGAACGGTGATTGTAACTGCGAAACCGCTTCAGCCCATTGCAAATGCAGGGAATCCCGGGGGCTTTCAATACAAACCTTACATGCTTTTTAAAGGCATAACACATCAGCTTTATTTATCGGATCAGGAATATATTCTTGCAAACAAGCAACAAAAAAATAGTGGAGTCGCCTTTTTATTTAAAACGCGAAAAACTGCATTGGCAACATTGCAACAATATATTCCGAACCAAAGGGAACGAGGAGTAGCAGAAGCGTTGCTGCTGGGCTATCGCGATGAGCTGGATCGCGGATTGGTACAGATGTACAGCAATACAGGTGTAGTACATATCATCGCCATTTCAGGTATGCATCTTGGACTTATTTATGGAATCATTCTTCTGTTCATTCGGCCGTTTAGAAAATACAAATACGTTTCACGAGCATCGCCTTTTATCACCATTGCATTTCTCTGGGCTTTCACCATCATGGTTGGCGCAACGGCATCAGTGGTTAGAGCTGCGCTCATGTTCACTTTTATGGCAGCAGCAGAAACACTAAGAAGAACAACGAATGTGTATAATACTTTATCGGCATCTGCCTTTTGCATGCTATGCTTTCAGCCCTTTCTGCTTTGGGATCTCGGCTTTCAGCTATCCTATGCAGCCGTGTTGGGCATTTTGATGCTTTACAAACCCATTGCCAATCTTTGGCTACCCGAGAACAGACTACTGCAAAAAATAGGACAAATGTGTGCGGTAACTATATCAGCACAACTGCTCACCCTACCGCTTAGCATGTATCACTTTCACCAAATACCCAATCTTTTTCTCCTTAGCAATATCATTGCAGTTCCGCTTGGAAGCATTGTTTTGATTGGAGAGATTTTGCTGGTAGCTGCTACGCCCTTTTCAGTGCTTGCAACCTGGATTGGTAAGGCCTTAAATGCCTGTTTATATTATTTGAACGAATACATTATTTGGATCGATGCTTTTCGCTTTTCCATAACAGATGGTACTTATATAACATGGCTGCAGGCGATCCTATTGTACGGATGCATTGGGCTGGGCATTGCATGGAGTTTAAAAGCAAACAAAAAATACTTTATCGCAATGCTCTGTTGTACATTGTTGTTTGCAGTAATCCATACTTATCGCTTATATCAACAGCAGCATCAACAAAAAATCATCGTTTACCATATACCAGGGCATACTACCATCGATTTCATACACGGCAAACAGTTTTTTTGTGTAGGTGATGAGGCAATTTTGAAAAAAGGATTTTTGCAAAGTTTTCATCTGAAATCTTCGCGCATACAGCATGGTTTAAGTTGGAATCCCTCCTTGCCACACTTACAACAAAATGAAAACTGGTTCAGTTTTGATAATATGCGCCTTGTGCATTACAAAGGCGAGCCACTCCCGTCCGATATAAAGAAAACTGTTCCAATTGATGTACTGCTCATTGGCAAAGGGGCGAAAGCAAAACTGGCCGATTTGATCAAGATATACTCCGCCAAATGGGTGGTGATGGACGGCTCCAACCCCGGCTGGCGGGTGCAGCGCTGGCAAAAAGAAGCAAAGCAACTCAACATTAAGGTTTTTTCCACCGCGCAGCAAGGAGCTTTTGTTCTCACAAGATAGCCGCTTACCTTTGCGGCCATCAGCCAATGCGCTGGCAAGCCATCAACTTTTAAAAGCAACGAAAACCATGAAGAAAATCCAGTCGGCCCTTATTTCAGTTTATTATAAAGATGGACTTGCCCCCCTGGCACAACTACTTCACCGTCATAATGTAAGCATCTATTCTACCGGCGGCACACAGCAGTTCATTGAGTCGCTGGGCATTCCCGTTATTCCCGTTGAAGAGGTAACCGGTTACCCTTCTATTTTGGGCGGAAGAGTGAAAACCCTGCATCCTTTAATATTTGGAGGCATCCTGGGCAGAAGAAATCATCCAAAAGATGTTCAGGAAATGCAACAATTCAAAATCCCTGCCATCGATTTGGTGATGGTGGATCTGTATCCTTTTGAAGAAACTGTTGCCAGCACTACCGATGAACAACAGATTATTGAAAAAATAGATGTGGGCGGACCATCCATGATTCGCGGTGCGGCAAAAAACCACAGCGATGTATTGGTGATTGCTGCCAAAAAAGACTATGCCGTTTTGGAACAGATATTAGAAGCACAGGATGGCGCTACCACAGAAGAACAGCGTCGTGATTTTGCCATCAAAGCTTTTGATGTATGCACTGCATACGATCAGGCTATTTCAAATTATTTTCACAACACGCATATTGAAACGGCTTTCAACAAAGAAAAAAAGAGTTTACGCTATGGTGAAAATCCGCATCAGTCGGCCAGCTTTTTCGGAAACTTAAACGAGTTGTTTGAACAGCTTAATGGAAAAGAGCTTTCCTATAACAATCTGGTAGATGTGGATGCCGCCATTCAGCTGATTGGAGCGTTTCAAAGCAATGAAAAAAAGGAAACGGTTTTTGCTATTATCAAACACACCAATGTTTGTGGCGCAGCCATGGGCACCACCACACTGAACGCTTGGAAAGCAGCGCTGGCAGGAGATCCGGAAAGTGCTTTTGGGGGCGTATTGGTAAGCAATAGCGCTATTGATAAAGAAACAGCGGAAGCCATTCAGGAAATTTTCTTTGAAGTATTGATCGCACCTGCTTTTTCAGAAGAAGCCCTTCAGATACTGAGCAGCAAGAAAAACAGGATACTGCTGCAACTAAAGCATATACCTCAAAACAAAAGCATGCAACGCTCACTTTTGAATGGCGTTTTAACGCAGGATGAGGACACTGTGAATTATGCTACCTGGAAAGAAAGCGGCGGACGCGATACAACTGCTTCCGAAAAAGAAGATCTGGAATTTGCCAATATCCTTTGTAAGCACCTCAAATCGAATGCTATTAGTTTGGTAAAGAACAAACAGCTCATCGGCAAAGGATGCGGACAAACCAGTAGAATTGACGCACTGCGACATGCATTGGAAAAAGCAAAGCAGTTTTCCTTCGACTTACAAGGTGCCGTAATGGCGAGTGATGCTTTTTTTCCCTTCGATGATTGCGTAAAAATGGGACATACAGCCGGCATTACTGCTTTTATTCAACCCGGCGGCTCTATTCGTGATAACGATTCTATTACCTACTGTAAAGAAAATAATCTGGCGATGGTGATCACCGAAACACGCCATTTTAAACATTGAGTTTAAAAATATTTCAGCTGCAACCATATCCAAACGCCACAACATGCTAGGTCGGATGCAAAAATATCATCCGCTTTCCCTGCATAAGAAAGGAACGCATACCAAAGCACTTATTTCACTTGCTGCCGTTTGCTTTTTATGGGGTACTACCTGGATTGCATCGCGACAAGGCGTATTGCATATGCCTGCTTTGCAAATGGCCGGTATGCGACAGCTCCTGGGAGGTATTCTGTACCTGGGCTTTTTCTTTTACAAAGGAGCTGCATGGCCTACCAAAAAGCAATTACTTCCTTTACTTGTTCTTGCATTGTTGAACTTTATCATTGCTAACGGACTCAGCACCTGGGGGGTGCGATATATTTCAGCAGGACTCGGCTCTATCATCGGTGCAATTTTTCCGTTATGGCTTGTGATCATTGGCTTTTTTAAAGGAGAAGAAAGCATGCCGGTAAAATCAATCATCGGAATGTTGCTTGGCTTTGCAGGTGTTTGTATTATTTTTTACGAGCACCTACACGATTTTCTACAGCCTGATTTTCGCTTTGGCATTTTACTTTCACTCGTCGCAACCTGGGGCTGGGCCTTTGGCACCATCTACACGAAAAAAAATGCAGTGCATTTCAATCCTTATTTCGGTCTGGGTATTCAAATGACGATCGGCGGTGCCAGTTTGCTGGGCGCTTCCTATGCCAGCAGATCTTTTATCTCATTGCAGCAAATACCGACTGCATCCTGGCTTGCCATCGCCTATCTGGTGATCTTCGGATCAGTATTATCCTTCATCGCTTTTATTTATGCACTGCAACACCTACCCACCGAGCAGGCTTCAATTTATGCATACATCAATCCGGTGGTAGCTATGTTACTAGGCGCATTATTTTTCGATGAAAAGCTAACCATCCTCCTGGCTATCGGTGGCGCTGTTACGATTTATGGCGTATTTATGGTGAACAACGCCTATCGAAAAAATAAGTCGGCGAAAGTGATAGAAACAGATCGCTAATCAGATAGATGATCTAAAAAAGAAAGATACATATTCCGCCAGCCGCGGAATGCGGAAGCGTTTCCAAGAATATGATTATGAAATAGTGTGATGAAATTCCCATTCACTGCTTTCACCGATGCATATAATGATTTTAATTCCTGTAATGCTACTTCCGAAGTGCTTTTGCTTTCATAGAACGCATTGGCATCCATAAATGCCATGGGATGCACTAGCAAATTCGTGGCAGCTTCATTGTGTAAATCATACCAATAAAAAGATTTACTGGTAGATGCCCTAAACCCATTTACGGTTCCGTAACCCATGCTGTATTCTTCTCGTATGCCTGCTGCCAAAAGCGTTTGATAGGTATACGGCAAAGAAAAATAGAGATAATGCTGTCTGCTGCAAACTGGCAAACCGCCTGTAATTTGTTTAAACATTTCGACTTCCTGCATAAAGGCCTGATTGCTTTCATTACTGTGCATGGAAGGATGCAAGCCGATTTGATTACTTGTTCCAATTTGCTGCACAAGCAGCTGGAGCGCTTTTTGAAGCGGATGAATATTTTTATCGAGCGGGTGCTGCAGCTTAGAAAGCAAGAAAAAATAAACCGGCCGGAGCTTTCTTGTACGATGCTCGTTTTCCAGCCAATTATACACATCAAAAGGATCAGATTGCTTGCGCATAAGTACTGCAATCCTTTCTGAAACGGCATTAAAATCAAAACGAGCCACATCTCTCAACATACCGCCCATATTACGAAGCCATCCTTTATGCAAATAACTCCAGGCAATATCAATGTCGTATGTGGGCGTAAAAGCAAAACATGGATTTCTAAACTTTAAATCGGGGAAGCGCTGTTGGATAGCTGTTTTAAAATCTGTCATCCAAATATCTGCCAGCGGCAGGTGTAAAAAATGATGCTTCCATGCCAGGGAATCCTCATGACTAAACCTACCGTATGCATCTTTGGTATGAGGCAAATATTCTTCATATCGACTGAGTACATAAAACAGCGCTGAAAAAATATCGAAGGGGTGATCAGATTGCTGCTGTGGAAACAAAACAATGCGCTGCAAATATTCATCTACCGTTGGTACAAAGTTGATTATCCCTTGTTTTTCCAGCAGTCCGGCAGGCTGCAAAAAACATTCGTTCTCGCAAATCTTTTGTTTACTGTAATTGATTTTGGGACCCTCGTACTGCAGAAATTTTTCTGCATCCTGTGTAATCGTAACTGGCGTTTCAAAAAGATGTTGCGCGAAATAGGCAACAATGTATTGCAGTCGGGCTGTAATATGTTCCGCGTAAAGCAGCATGCTCAGCGCCGCTCTTTCCAGAGCTGATTGAAATTCTTTTCCGGAAAATGAAGCTCGCCCCGGTGTTGCACCCAGGCGGTAAAGAGCTTGTTCACCACTTTATTTTTAATAGTGCCACCGCCAATATTCAATAAGGGGCGGCGCAGTACTGCCTGCTTCCATAGCATCCAGGCAGCTTTTTCAGGAATGCTTACATGACCTGCTTCTACGGCTTCGATTCTGTTTTCGAGGAGGAGCGTATGTAAATTGATGCGCACCGGACATACTTCGGTACAATTTCCGCAAAGGGATGAAGCATGACTCAGATGCTTGTATTCATCCAGATCTTTCAAATGCGGCGTAAGCACACTGCCTATCGGTCCACTGTAAGTAGTGCCGTAGCTGTGTCCGCCAATATTCTTGTAAACAGGACAGGCATTAAGACAAGCACCACAACGAATGCAATACAAACTTTCACGCGCAGCGGGATTCGCCAGCACGTTGGTGCGACCGTTATCGAGTAATATCACATACATTTCTTCCGGACCATCATGCTCACTGCTCTTGCGCGGTCCGGTAACAATGCTGTTGTAAACCGTTACTTGCTGTCCGGTACCATAAGTGGCAAGTAAAGGCCAGAATAAAGAAAGGTCTTGAATAGATGGCAGTATTTTTTCTATGCCCACTACCACAATATGCGTTTTGGGAAAGGCGCAGCTAAGTCGGGCATTGCCTTCGTTTTCAGTAATGGCGATACCGCCCACATCGGCCAGAATAAAGTTGGCGCCGGTAACACCCACTTCAGCCTGAACATATTTCTCTCTTAAAATAGCACGCGCCGTTAAAGTAAGTTGCTCGGGAGTAGCATGCGGATCAGTGCCCAGCTTTTCAGCAAAAAGCTTTGCCACATCTTCCTTGCTTTTATGCATGGCGGGGGTAACAATATGATAGGGCGCTTCCCCATCGAGCTGCTGAATGTATTCACCTAAATCTGTTTCTACACTTTCAATACCATGCTGCTGCATAAAATCGTTCAGGTGAATCTCTTCCGTAACCATGCTCTTGCTCTTCACAAGCGTTTTGCATTGCTTGGCGCGACAAATCTTCAATATTTCATCGCAGGCCTGCTGCGCATTTTCAGCCCATATTACTTTACCGCCATTACGCGTAAACTGCAGTTCAAAAGTTTCCAGTTGGTGATCGAGTGTTTCGATGGCACGCCAGCGGATATTTTTCGCCCGCTCTCTTGCAGGCATCAGCTGGGTAAACTGTTCTTTCCCTTCCACAACTTTGCTGTTGTACTTGCCAATATTGAAATTGATTTTTCTGCGATGCTCAAGATCAGCAGCTTTTATGGCACTCTTCGCTTTGAATGTGGATGCGGATACACTCATGATTTCAAATGTACGATGCTATTTCTTTTTGTCGGCATAATACCGCTCGGCAATATCACAAATTAAAGAGTACACTTCCTCGCCGTATTTGCGAATGAGCGCATCTTTTAAAAATACATATACCGGCACTTTTGCTTTTTTACCAAGAGCACAGGCAGGCGCGCAGAGGCTTTCGCGTGGCTCGTAGTTTACATATTCCTGTTGCGAATATTTGCTTTTTTTGATTTTGATCGGGAACAGGTGACAGGAAACGGGCTTTTTCCATTTGATTAAACCCTGATTATAGGCCTCTTCAAATGCACATTTCACAATCCCTTTCTCATCCTTTATGCCATAGGCACACATGGAATGGTTAATGGTAGGTGTTACCCAACCAAAAGATTTATCAAACAGATATTTCCCCTGCTTTTCAATGGCTTCAATGCCTTGCGGTGTAAGCATGTGCTTTACCTGATCGTATGCAGTAAGCACTTCATCCAATTCCGCATCCGTTAAAGGTGCGCCAGCATCACCATCCACACAGCAGCCACCTTTGCATTTGTTCAGATCGCACACAAACTGCTCTTCTATTACTTCATCGCTGATAATGATATTGTCAATTACAATCATATTATTTCAGTTTAGAAAACAGTTGAGTTTTATTTGTTCTTCCACCGCAGGGTTTTCATCAAATGTTCTATATCACGATATAAAAATTCACTCACGGGCAAAAGCGAATCGGCATTCGGAGCAGCATCAAAATACAATGCCCCGCGCATAAAATGCTTTACCGAATCGGTAAGAAAAAACTGCTTGCCGGTTGCAGCATTGCCCCCCACATGAAAAACAAAGCCCTGCACGTCGGGCGATAGACGAACCGGCTCCTCTTCAATAGAGCTGGCTTTGAGCGTGTGCTTGGATGTGAGCTTAAACGCATCATCAACAAGGCTACTAAGCTGTTGCTTTGTACCAATTTGCTTATAGCTGATGTGGAGTCTGGCGTTATAGTCGGGGAAGTCCACATTGATCCAATAAGGATTCTCGGGAGCATCGTCGAAAAAAACAGAATCCTTTACTACCCTTGCATATTGCGGATATTCAAACTGATAAGGGTACCCTATGCTGTCGAACACCCGATAAGCATGTTCAGGAAAATCAATTTTGAAATACCCCTTGGGGCGCGGATTGGGCACCTGCTCGCATGCAGCGCATACACAAATGACCAGTATAATAAATAATGTGCGCTGCATGCTGTTAGAGATTGACTGGTTTGATGGTAACCTTTATTTTTTCCAAACGGTTTTTTCGGGTTTCAAGTATGGTGAATTCAAAATCGCCGCTTGCAATCACCTCGTTTACATCGGGCAATCGCTCTGCCAGCTCCAGCACCAATCCTGCAAGCGACTCGCTTTCACCGCGTACCGACTCGAAGGTTTCTGCAGGCAAGTTCATCATTTTACACACGTCGTGTATCATGGTGCGACCTTCAAAAATGAAATTGTATTCATCCATTTTTTTATTGACCGATTCATCTTCATCAAATTCATCTTTGATTTCACCGATAATTTCTTCCAGAATATCTTCCATTGTAACAATGCCACTGGTTCCGCCAAATTCATCTACCACCACTGCCATATGGGTTTTCTTTTGCTGAAACTCGCTCAGCAAATCGTTGATGAGCTTCTGTTCAGGAACAAAATAGGGTGTGCGCATCAAGCGATGCCAATCGAAATGATCATCTTCCTGCAAAAAAGGGAGCAGATCTTTGGTATATAATATACCAATCACCTCATCGAGGTTGCTACGATACACGGGAAGGCGACTGTAATGAAGGTCTTCCACACGATTCACTACCTGACGAAAATTCAAGGCAGCTTCCAAACCGCTTACATCCAATCTGGATTTCATGATTTGTCGCACGGTAATATTCGTAAACTTTTGAATGCCTTTCAAAATCTGCTTTTCCGCAGGCGTTGCCTCCTCTTCACTCATCAGGTCAATGGCATAATCAAGCTCATCGGCGCGGGTAGAAGTTTGCGGATAACGGGTTAATCTTTTTTCAACTGCATCGGAATATGCAATTAAAGTGCGACCAATACTTTTGAAAAAAGGATACACTACAGCGTCTATCCACCAGCTGGCGAAATAGGCAAAGAGAATATTGTTTTGCGTAGCCCATGCTTTGGGAAGCACTTCACAAAAAAGCAATAAGAGGGAACCAATCACAATCACTTTTATCAGCAAGCCAACCAAAAAGAGATGATGATTAAAGTGCATCAACTCATCCATGAGAAAACTGGCAATGAGTACGATGGCCATATTAAAGGCGGTATTGGCACTGAGCAGACTACCCATCAGCACTTTGGGCGCTTCAAGTAGTGATACAATTCTTTTTGCGGCAGCATCGTTTCTCGTTTTAAGCATGTTGAGATCTTTATGCTGCAGGGAGAAGAAAGCCACTTCAGCGCCGCTTACCACAAAGGATAAAAATATCAGTCCTAAAAAAAGAATGAATAAGAAAGTAATTCCCTGTCCGTTAATGCTCAGCAGAAACTGATTGACTGCCAGCATAGGTTGAATGCTTTCCGAAAGGTAGTCCAATGCAAGAGGTTTTGAATCGTAAATAGTAACCAACATAGTTATACCGCTATGTACAGTTGCTGCAAAGGTATTAACTCCGCAGTTTGTATTAGAAAGGAAGATCGGAGGATGGTTCGCCAATGGGCGGAAGATCATTGCCATCAAAGCCCGTTATGTTGTCGGGCGCATCCTGCGTTCTGGCACCTTCCATTTTTTTATCGAGCATAATCAGGTTATCGCCAATTATCTCGGTAACATATTTTTTATGCCCTTCTTTGTCTTCCCAGTTTCTTGTTTTCAATCGGCCTTCAATGTAAACCAAGCTACCCTTGTGCAGATATTTTTGGGCAAGCTCTGCCAGTCCGCGCCACAACACTACCGTATGCCATTCCGTTTGCGATACCTGTTTACCGCTGCGGTCTTTAAATGCTTCGGTGGTAGCCAGTGGAAATTTAGCCACAGGAATATTTCCTTCGAGGGTTTGAACATCGGGGTCCTTGCCCAGGTTGCCGATCAGCATCACTCTGTTTAGGCCTCTCATAATGGTATGATTTTTTAGATGCCAAAAGGCATCTCTTTAAAAATACAATTATTTCAGCCATTCATCAACCGTTCGCCCGCTTATTCATCATTTCTTTACCGGTGAGAAACTGATTGATGATTTTAGGGAAAGCCAGTCGGGAGCGTGCTGCAGCGTTTACCCATTGCCAGTTTTTCCGAAGGTGTGGCAGCGGCTGCTTCAGGTTTATCTGTAGAAATACGGCATGAATATGTTGGTGCGTGAGCGGCTGCCGATAAGCAGCAGAAACTGATAAAAGACTATGACTTCGGCCATAATGGGATGTTATCCAGCTTTTATATTCCTTTTTTATAAACTGCTCCCAATCTTTTTGCGAACCCGCCTCGAAGTGTGGGAGTTCAAACAGATGATACCAAATGTCCTTGCCTTCTCTTTTTCTTACAGCCATCTGATTGTTGTGATGCAAAGAAAAAAACACAAACCATCGGTCTCGCTTTTGGATTTGTTTGCTGCGGTAAGGTAATTCGGAAACTAAATCCTGCTCGTAAGCAACGCATTTACGCCGAAGCGGACAAACATTGCATTGTGGCAGATCGGGCTTACATACCGTTGCACCCAAATCCATGATGGCCTGATTATACAATGCCGCCTTTTGAGGATGCAGGCAATCCTGCGCCAAGGCATGAAACAGTGCCTGCCCCTGTTTGTTGTCGGTAGCCTCGGCAATGCCAAAAAAGCGACTGAGCACTCGGTAAACATTCCCATCCACCACCGCATGGGGCAGGTTATAAGCAAAAGAAGCAATGGCAGCAGCTGTATAGGGGCCCACCCCCTTTAAGCCAAGCAATCCTTCATAAGTATCCGGAAATTTCCCGCCCATTTCGCGCACAACCGTTTGTGCGGTATGATGCAGATTTTTACAGCGGTTGTAATACCCCAAACCCTCCCAAAGTTTGTACACCCGTTCCAGCGGTGCTTTTGCAAGTTGCTGAATAGCAGGGAATTGTGTTATAAATTTTAGATAATAGTCCTTTCCCTGCTCAACCCTGGTTTGCTGTAAAATAATTTCGCTGAGCCATATCTTGTAAACATCTTTCTCGCCCTTCCAGGGCATCTGCCTTTTGTTATCCCGCTCATGCCACTGAAGCAGTTTTTGCCTGAAATACAGCAAGCGGGTTGGCGGAATGAGATGCATTTTGTTTAAGTTTTCGAAGGGTAAATTTAAATAGAATAGCGTGTATATTAGCTCTCATTTTCAACAAGTTGCAATAAAATTTTCTTGTTTTTTGTTTAATAATCCCTTAGCTTTATTCCCGAAACTGATCAAAAACAGACCTTCAGTAGCTTTTTTTATGCTGCTGAGCTGGTCATAAATTCTTAAAACCCTCATGAGAAAGGCTGATTTAGTACATCAAATTTCAGAAAAAACCGGAATCCCCAAAGTGGATGTGCTGGTTACTTTGGAAACCATGTTTAAAGAAGTCAAGGATTCGCTTGCTGGCGGCCAAAACATTTATATCCGTGGTTTCGGCAGCTTCATTACCAAGAAGCGCGCTGCCAAAATTGGCCGTAACATCAAGCGTAACACTGCCGTGCATATCCCGGAACACTTTATCCCTGCTTTTAAACCTGCAAAGGAATTTGTGGCAGAAGTGAAAACTAAGCACAACGGCGGATAAGCCCCTCCTTTTAGGATTTTCTTTGCCTTTTTACGAGCGCCAAACGCTTGTTTCCGCGTAGCTTTGCCCCCTTATGATGAAGCGGCAACAAATTATCTTTATTACAACAGCGGCGCTGGCAGTAATACTGCTTTTCGCATTCGGACCCACCACAAAAGAGCAGCCTGCCGATACGGCTGCAACAACCCATAGCCCCGACGACGGTCACGACCACAGTGCCGAGGCAAATGCAGAGGGTACGCTGGATTTTACCACCATGCTGGGCACTGCCAAGCAGAAATTGAACCCGGAACAGCTGAAAAGGGTGATGGAGCTTGAAAATAGTGTTGTGCGGGGCGATGTAAAACAGCAACAAATTCATGCTTTTCATATGCTGGCCCGGTTTTGGAAAGACAGTGTGGGCATATTCGTGCCCTATGCCAAATACACGGCTGAAGCCGCTAAATTGGAAAATTCAGAGAAAAGTCTCACCTTTGCAGCCCATTTGCTGTTAACGGAATTGCAGGGTGTTGAAGAATTACCACTGCAGGTTTGGATGGCAAAGGAAGCAAGAACGCTGTTTGAAAAGGCTTATGAAAGCAATCCGGAAAATGATTCCACTGCTGTTGGACTAGGCAGCTGTTATTTTTTCGGTGCGATGAATCCGGGAGAAATGCCCATGAAAGGCATTAACCTCATTCGTGAGGTAACGAACAAGAACCCCGATAACGCTTACGCCCACTATATGCTGGGTATGGGCGCTTTCATTTCGGCGCAATGGCCCAAAGCGGTGGAAAGATTTAGCAGAGTGGTTGAGCTAGAGCCGGACAATATGGAGGCCCTGCTTCGCCTGGCCGATGCGGCAGAAAGAACGGGCGACAAAGCGGCGGCCAAAAAATGGTTTATCCGCTTTACGCAAACTGTGCAGCGACTTGAAAAAGAAGGAAAATTCAGAAGCAATCCCGATATGATGCAAAGAATTGAAGATCATATCAAGACATTATAAATTAATTGGATCACATAAAAATTATTACGTATGCCTTGCGGTAAAAAAAGAAAACGTCATAAAATAGCAACGCACAAGCGCAAAAAGCGCCTGCGCAAGAATCGTCACAAAAAGAAGAATCGCTAAGATCTTCTGTTTGAGATGACGCCCTGCCCATGCAGGGCGCTGTCACCTTTGCTATGCAGCTGATAACTTGCTTGTAAATCAGTATCTGCATTTTCCTTTCCTTCCTGATCAGGTGATAGTAGAATCTTAAAGACGTTCCGGTGAATAAAGAACTGATCATCCAGTCTACGCCGTCCGGCGTGGAAATTGCTTTGTTGGAAGACAAAAAGCTGGTAGAACTGCATCAAGAAACACATGATGCAAGTTTTACTGTGGGCGACTTATACCTCGGCAAAGTGAAAAAGCTTGTGCCGGGAATGAATGCTGCCTTTGTTGATGTGGGCTTTGAAAAAGACGGCTTCCTTCACTATACCGATCTAAGTCCATACGCCCGCTCCATCCTCAAGTTTACCCAGCTTGCCATGAACGACAAGCAGCCGGAGTCCCTCGATTTCGGAAAATTTAATAACGAACCCGAAATTCTTAAAACCGGTAAAATTGGAGAAGTGCTGGGTGGAAAACCCAATGTGCTGGTGCAGATTCTGAAAGAGCCCATCGCAGCCAAGGGCCCGCGCCTGAGCTGCGAAATATCACTTCCCGGTCGCTTTGTGGTGGTAACGCCATTTAACGACATTGTAGCTGTATCAAGAAAAATCCATTCGGGTGATGAGCGCCGACGTCTGCAAAAAATTGTAGAGGCCATCAAACCCAAAAACTTTGGGGTGATTGTGCGCACAGCTGCAGAAGGAAAAAATACGGCGGAGCTGCATGAAGATCTCAACAACCTGGTGCTGATGTGGAAGCAGATTCAGCAAAACCTGAAAAGTGCCACTGCCCCCGCCAAAATTTTGGGCGAGCAAAATAAAACTACCAGCATCCTGCGCGATTTGCTCAATGCCGATTTCAATCGCATTGTTGTAAACGATAAAAATATTTTCAA
>Ga0194116_10002669_pt1 | contig 22603 bp, 19 predicted proteins | sample TA2MahsurfametaG_4_FD_148617 | JGI IMG/M metagenome (GOLD analysis project Ga0194116, IMG submission 148617) | Freshwater microbial communities from Lake Tanganyika, Tanzania - TA2015008 Mahale S9 surface | ecosystem: Environmental > Aquatic > Freshwater > Lake | place: Tanzania: Lake...
AAATTTTTTATTTAAAGAATAAATCAAATTATTAAATCGGAAAATTCAAAATATCTTAAAATATTTTGTTGATAAATTCTATTAAAATTAAAATTCAATCTAGAGAGATTTATCAATGAATCTTATTTAAAAATTTAAATATTATATTATTCATTGAGTTTCTTGTGATAAAGAGTTATCTAGGATATTTAAAATTTTCATCTTTTTAAAATTATAATTTTCTAATTCTTTCCCTTTTAGAAAAATAAAATTAATTTTTATTTAATTATATTTTATGAAAGTAATTTATAAATTTGACTATTTCAAAATAAATAATATAAATCTTAAAAATATAGTTTTTGAAATTACTACAGTAGGTAATTTTATAATTTTCTTATTTATTTTTTTAAAAAATTTCAATCTAAACTTAATAAAACTATGGGTAATTTCTTGAACTCTAAAAAGTCAGGAATGGTAGGATGGAAAGTTAATAGCGAAGAGGATGCAGAAAAAGTGATAGAATATTTCAAAAGTAAGGGTACAGATTCTGCTTGGGTTAACGTGGATAAACATGGGATAGAAGTGTTGAATTCAGAAAAAGAGTTAGGAAGAAAAAATATAAGATATTATGATGTAACTAAAGACATGAGATCTAATAATGTTAATATCGGCATTCCTGCAATATATGGGGATCCTCATTTTACTTACTTATAAGCACAATATTCACTAGAGAGTTGATTTTTGGAAATAAATAGTTTATGAAAAGAACACATTTTATTTTCTAAATATATTTTTTTTTGATTCGAGTTTGAATGTTCAACATAAAAAATAAGTAATTTTATAAATAATTCTGAATAAATTTTAAAAAATTGAGTAAATTAGATAATAAAAAAACTTTTAATAAATAATATAAAACTTGAGTTTGAAAGATATGGGCTTTTTTTACCTTTTTAAAAGGTAATAAACATGAAAAAATGGTCAATCAATTTAAAACTTTTAAATTACTTTTTAAAATTTCTGATAAAAAAATGTAATATTTATATATATATATCTTCGATAAATTTTAAAAAGACAATTTGAATATGCAAAAAATTAGAAACAAAAATTTTGTGAAATTAAATTTCTTTAAATTTTTAAGGTCTTTGAATTAAAAATTTTTTTATATATATAAATTGATGTCTTGATAAATTGTGGGAATTAGTGTTTCTTTATTGATTTCTGTATATTATAATTTGCAAAAAAAAAAATATAAACTTAAATTAAAAATTATCATAAAGAAAATTATTTTGAATTATGCTTGTCTAAACTCAAACTTGATTAATGTTAAACTTTTTTATAATTTTTATTTTTTAATTAAAAAAAACATTTTCCATAAAATTTTTACAGTAAATAAAATATATAGTCATTTATCTTTAGTTATTCATAAGTATCAGATTTGATAAACTAAAATATGATAATCTTAAATAAAACTTATAAAAATTTTTTTTCTATTATTTCAAATTAAATCATTAAGAAATTAAAAAAATACACATATTTATAATGTAGATCTTAATATTAGTTAATAACAGTTATTTTATATTTTTATTGGAATAGAGAAAATATATTTTATAAAGTATTCATTATCCAATTTAATTCATTTCTAAGTATTTTTATATCTAAATATGAAGATTTACAAAAATTTTTGTCTTCCGTTTTAAATGTCTTATCCTGTAAATACTAAATTTGAATTATTCTATGTATCTAAAGATATTTCTCAAAAAATTTTTCCGCATCCGGGAATCGAACCCGGGCCTGTTGGGTGAAAGCCAACTATCCTAACCCCTAGACTAATGCGGATATACATTTAAAATCAATATTATATTATTATAGATTAAAGTCTTAAAAAAATTTAATTCTCAATGCTTGGACAGTTTTAATATGTAAAAAAGTATATTTATTTTAATTATAATGAAAACCCGATTTTATAATAAAAAAATTTAAAAATAAAAAAATTAAAATAAATTGTATTATTATTTATTATTATAGTTTTTTCAAAATTTTCATAAATTATATTAAAAATTGTATTATTTAAGCCATTTTTTACAGTTTTCGAAGATATTCATGTTTTTATCAGCATTGGTTTTTTAAAAGTATTTAATCATCGAAAGAAAATAAAGAATTAAAGATTAATTAAAATAAAATTTTAATTTTAAATACACCTTATTTCAATTGTTTTTCACTCAATTTATAAAATTAATTAAAAGTAATAAATATTCTTTAATTCATCAAAATATGTTTTATTTTTTAGAAAATTTAAAAGCATCATCGATATTTATTATTAGTTGATAAAAATTAAAATCTTCGAATGAGTTGTTATAAAAAATAATTTTATTTTCTTTATAAGAATTTAAAAATAAAGAATTCATAAAAAGGTCTTTTATTTAAAAATTAGTGTTCATTTTCAAATTATAATTAATGTTTTTAAAAATTATATGATAAAATATCTTCATTAATTTTAATATAAATTGAATTTAAATGTTTTAAACTTATTAAATCATATTTAATTTTAATATGTCAAATACTCTTCAGCTTAAAGCTTTAATCAAAAAAAATCTCATATTGAAAAAAAGAAATTGGTGCTCTTCACTATGTGAACTTTTATTTCCGATTATTTTAATGATGTTAATTGTATGGATAAGAGGCCTCATAAAAGTTGAAGAAGAAAAATTTGATTTCACAGATAAAGATTATTTGGAGAAGGAATCAGCTGGGTTTCCTTCTTCAAATAATTTTAATTTAACAAATTCAAGTAACTTTATTTCCGATTGGAATAAAATGACTTTCCGAAATCCATTGTAAATTTTAAATTTATTTATTATCATCAGAGAATTTTAAAATGTTTGGCTATTTTAAATTTCTAAAATTAATTTTTTTTTACGAATAGTTCTAATTGCTTTCCTAAGATGAATGGCACAAAAAGAAATTCAATTGGAATTGTTACTGATGACAAAAATTTTAAAGATATTTTAATAAGTAAAATCAACAAATTTGTGCCCAAAGGAAATGAAATTATTTACAAAGACTTTGAAAGCAAAGAAAATTTATTCAATTATGTACAGGGAGATGATTACGGTCTAACAGACCAAAACCCAGAATTTTGCTTTGCATTAACCTTCATAAAAATAAATGAAAAATCCTATAATATTTCAATGCATTTTTATGATACAAATGTAGTGAATAAATTTAAAGAAATTCCAACCACTTTAGTACCAGCTTTAGATCCTTTTAAGGTAGGACCAGATATGGAATCTTACAATAAATGGATTTCTTCCGGTTTTCTTCAATTTCAACAAATTTTAAATGAAATGATTTTGCAAGATTTAACAGGAAATAAAAATGCTGAGATCACTTTTGGAGTAATGCCTGAAAAATATACTTCTGTTTATTATGATAAGTTAGGAGATTTTATTGGTCCTATACTTTCTTTTTTTCTTATTATAGCTTACTTATGTCCTCTTTGCATTTTGGTTTTTAGAATGGTTGAGGAAAAAGAATCAAGAGCTAAAGAAGGAATGAAAATTATGGGATTGAACTCTTCTACTTATTTTCTGTCATTTTTCCTTTATTGGCTTATCCAAAATACAATTTACTCACTCATCAATTCTCTTGTTTTAACACTAGTTTTAAAATATATAAATTATTTATATATTTTCATTTTCTTGTGGCTGTTTGGAATGACAATTTTTTCGCTTTCTTTTTTTCTACAAAGCCTAATGAATAAAACTAGAGTTGCTATAATTATGACTGTTTTGCTCTATTTTACTATGTATTTTATTTGTGCAGCTGTTTTACAACAAGATATAAATAAAACTGTGAAGCTATTGCTATCTGTCATGCCTCCAACTTGCTTAGGTTTTGGACTTTATACTTTAACCAAATTCGATTCTAATCAAGTAAATTTTGGAGTTGACCAATTAAATATAAATTATAATAATTTTAGTGTAGCAAACATGTATATAATGTTTATAGTAGATATTCTACTTTTTCTTTTCTTAGGATATTATTTGGAAAATGTTTTGACACAACAATTTGGAATAAAAAAGCCTTATTATTTTATTTGCACAAAAAATTTCTGGTGCAGAAAATCTAAAACAAAAATTGCAAATATTCAAAACCTAAACAAAAATATAAAGGCTCAAGAAAAATCTTCTTTTGAAAAATTCAATTTTCCAAATATCAAAAAAGAAGGAAATGTAATTGATGAGAATGAAGAAAAAAAGACTTTAAATGAAAAATTACTTGGTAATAGTTCAGAGAATATACCAGAAAATTCAAGGGAAGGAAGCAATGATTCGAATCTTATTAAAAGATCTACAAGTATAATAAATAGAAGTGGTGATAAGCTAAATACTACTGAAAATTTCCAATCTGAAGAAATATATAAAGGAAAAATTCAGGCAGGAGAGTGTCTTCAAATAGCAAATCTTAAGAAAGAATTCGATGATGGAAAAATTGCTGTAGATGGATTAAATTTAAATATTTATCAAAACGAAATTTTTGCTTTATTAGGCCATAATGGAGCTGGAAAAAGTACAACTATATCTATTTTGACAGGATTATACGAAGCAACTTCTGGAGAAGTCATTTATGATGGAGAAAATATTTTGGAAGCAGATCAGATGATAGAATTTAGAAAAAAATTAGGTATATGCCCTCAAAATGACGTGCTTTTCGCTGACCTAACTGTACAAGAGCATTTAGAAATGTTCAGTATATTTAAAGGAATTGAAAATGAAAATATTCATAGTGAGGTAAAAAAAATTCTTTCTGAAATTTATATGGAAAACAAAAAAAATACATTAGCAAAATTCCTTTCAGGTGGAGAAAAAAGAAAATTATCAATCGCAATAGCATTAATTGGTGGATCTCAAATAGTCTTTTTAGATGAGCCTTCTTCTGGTATGGATATAACTTCTAGAAGAAACTTATGGGAAATCCTCAAAAAATGCACAAATGATCGAATTATAGTACTTACAACTCATTATATGGAAGAAGCAGCTGTACTTGGAAATAGAATTGGAATTATGTCTAATGGAAAATTAAAATGTTGTGGTAATGCTTTATTTTTAATTGATCGTTTTGGAAAATATATTTCTTTGAATGTTTTCAAAAAGGAAAATGCAGATGATAGAAATATAATTGAGTTCGTTAAAAAGACATTGAAAGACCAGATTTCCTCTTTTAAAAGAAATGAAAATTTATTAAATGAAATAGAAATCGAAATCCTTTCTGAAGAAATTTTAATAAGAATTCCAAAAGTTGCTGATTTTAGTTTTGCGAAATTCTTTGAGGAATTTGATAAAAATTTGGAAAAATACAAAATTAAAACTTATGAAGCCTCAATGCCATCTTTAGAAGATGTTTTTTTAAATGTTAGTGCTGAAACTAATCATAAATTGAAAATTGATGAATCAAATAAGAACCAAGAAAAACGTTTTGAAGTAGAAGATAAGAATCAAAATGGATTTAATTCTGTGGATGGAAATAAAGCTTCGATCATGGTACAATATATTGCTTTAACAAAAAAAAGATTAATAAACTTAATAAGAGATAAAAAATCATTTTTATTAGAGATTGTCGTACCATTTTTACTTGTACTCATTGGTTTATTGATAAGTTCTATAAAATTTTTTGTCGATTCTCCTGTTATTAATAACTCAATTTTTAATAATTTCCCTTTACCTCAAAGTTTTTTAACAGCAAAATATCAACTTTTATCAAATAAAACTATTGATGATTATTTCTTAAAATCTAAACAAGAGGAATCTGAAATTATAGAAATTTATGAAAATCAAGTGAATTTAACAAATTTAGAAAACAATTTGATTAATTTTAACAATTATTTATTCGAGAATGATAATGCCACTAAAACTAAAAGTTTCAATAGAATAATTGATAATTCTCATGAGGATAATTATAAAAAAGATTATGATACCAAAGCAGTTACTGAAATGGAAGAAAATAATAAAAAAATTTTATTTTCAAAGGATAATTTTAAGAAAAAAAATTTTGGAAGTTATATGTTCGTAAATATGGATAACGAGAAAAAACAATTTCAATTTGTATTATTTGTAAATACAAATGCAAGATATTCTCCAGTAATATTCAGCCAATATATGCAATCAAAAATAATTTCTTTTGCTTCTAATTCAAATGTTGTAATAAATTCCTCAACAGAGCCTTTTCCCTTAACTAAAGCAATAAAAAGCCAAGGACAAGCTCGAAACAATTCAAATCTTGTGTTTTTTGTTTCTATTGCATTTGCATTGATTCCTGGTAATTTTATTACTATAATTATTAGAGAGAGGGAAATAAATACAAAACATTTGCAAATTTTATCTGGAGTTTCCAAATTTAGTTATTGGTATTCAAATTTTATTTTTGAGTTATTGAAATATTATGTTATTGCCGGATTAATTTCAATAGTAATCTTTTTATTTGATAATTTCGTCCAATACTTCTGGATTTTTTATGTACTATACGGTCCTTCTATGATTATGTTTACTTATTTACTTTCTTTTATATTTGAAAATGAGTCTGGAGGTCAAAATGGAATAATTTTACTCAATTTCTTATTCGGAACATTAGCAGGTAATGTAGTCTTAGTTTTAAGGATTATTCCAGATACAACAAAAACCGGAAAGTTTTTAGCTTATATCTTTAGAATAGTTCCATCTTTTTCTTTAACTTATGGTTATAGTCAACTTCTTTCTAAGGATCTATTCAGAGCGATAGAAAAACTTCCAGATATTTCGATAATAAGTCTTGACTATGCAGGAATGGATGTAGTCTTTTTTGGAATAACATTTTTCATTTCAATGGCTTTATTGATATTTATAGAAGCAAATATTAGATTTAAGAGTTCAAATATTAATAATATACAAAATAACAAATTACCAGAAACTCCTCAGTATAATAATAAAGAAAAATTAACAAAAAATGAAAATAAAATCATGAATGATAGTTATGAAAATAGAAAAAAATCAGATTTAGAAGAAAATTTAGTATTAGAAAGCAATCCAATTACCGTTGAAGACATAGAAAATAATCTTAATATTAAAAATAATCTATCAGTAGAAGTTAAAGGTTTGATGAAAAATTATTATATTGGAGGAACTTTAGGATTTTGCAAAAATGAATTTAAAGCAGTAAAAAATTTATCATTCAATTTACAATTCGGAGAATGCTTCGCATTATTGGGTGTTACAGGAGCTGGAAAAACATCTACTTTTAAATGCCTAACTGCGGAATCAAATAAGGATGGTGGATTCATTTCAATAAATGGTATTGAATTAAACAATAATTTAAATCAAATTAAAAACTTGATTGGATATTGCCCTCAAAAAGACGCCATATTTGAATATATGACAGTTTATGAAAACTTAGATTTCTATGCAAGGATAAAAGGAATTGAATTTAATAATAGAGAAGAAATAATTTCAAATCTAATAGATGAAATGAATTTAACAAATTTTAGAAATAAAATATCTGGCAACCTTTCAGGTGGAAACAAAAGAAAATTATCTGTTGCTATTTCATTAATTGGAAATCCACCAATCATTTTGTTAGATGAACCATCAACAGGAATGGATCCTGAGGCGAGAAGATTTATGTGGGCTGTCATTTATAAAATCTCAAGAAGAAGTAAAATGAGTAGTGTAATTTTAACAACTCATTCAATGGAAGAAGCTGAAACATTATGCAGAAGAATTGGTATTATGGTTGATGGAGAATTCAAGTGTTTGGGTACAAATCAGTATTTAAAAGATACATTTGGAGATTCATTCGAAATTTCTTACATAATAAATAACATTAGTAAAAAGGAATTTGAGAAGATTGCTTCAGATGCTTTAAGTAAAGAAGAAAATTTAGAGGATTTAATAGATTTCAACTATGCAATGGGAATCATTGATAAATTGGATAAAGGAGACTTATACAAAGAAATAATAAAGAAGTTTGTTTTTAATGTAAAAAATTTTCCAAATATTAAAAAAATTTATCTTTTATTCTTTTTTTATTTATTTACTAATATTTAGCTTACCAAGTCCAATAGGGGAGAAAATATTATAATATCTAAAAAAACTGTTATCAATTATGTTTTTTACGTGGAGAATGTTTTGGGATTGATTTCTGAGTTATTGAAATACTTTGATAAAATAAGCATTAATTATTTTTATGAGAACAATATAAAATTAAAGTTACCCAAAAAAAATTCTGAAAATAACCCAACAATAGGATTTTTATTAGGATTAATAGAAAATAAAAAATCAGAATATAAGATATCAGAATTCAGCGTTACCCAAACTTCATTAGAACAAATTTTCAATAAATTTGCCTCAGAGAAGGAAGAAATTCTTAATTCTAATAATAAGGAACTTGCAATTACTAAAGATGATTTACGTTAAATTAATAATAATAAGGCAACTTTGAATTTATTTTAAAATTATATAGTTATTTATTTTAGGGGTTGGGTATTGATTAAGAGTAGTTTTAAAATTTAGCTATTATATCAATATTTAAAACAGATTTCATAAATATTAATAAAAAAATTTTCATGGTTTTAATTTTAATTTCAAAATTATTTATTAAGAGGAAGAAAAATTTGAAAAATTTACATGTTTTATAAAGAAATTTAAATGAAAAAATTTAAAAAAAATTAATACAATTAAAGAAAAAATAATTTTCAAAAATTTTCAATAATTTGAGGTTTAATTTATAATTCTCTTTTTTTAATTAAATACTTTTATATAAATTATTCCTTTTTGACAGAATTTTATTCATCTTCATTAAAATTACTCATCACAATAAGATCTTCCATTTTTGAATTAGAAATATGCTTTTTAAATAATTCATTATTTTTTAGACTTTCATCCTTTATTGATGAAACTTTATTTTTTTCAACAAGCATCAATTTATTTTTATCAATCTCCAGCTTTTGTTGGATTTCCTCTGTTGCTGTAGTATCCTTCAAAAATTTTACAATCATGTCTCGACATACTTCAAGATGATTTTCATTTATTTTGTTTTTGGCTTTTTCTAATCCGAATATTCCTTTTATAGTTTTTCTTTGTTTGTTTTTTCTTTCATCTTTATTTCTTAAATTACTTGTTTTTTCCAGATTTTTTAATCCACAATGCTCTAACTCAGTAATTAATTCTTTATGCATACTATTGAAGAGGTTTATTATAGAATTAATCAAATTATTTTGTTCTTCTACTAAACTTAATTTATGTTCTATCAACTTTTTACCAGCAATAAAAGCTTTTTTTTTTAGCTCAACATTAACGTTTCCATAGTTTTTTTCAAAAGAGTTTTTAATATACTCTATATTTAATCTAGACTCATTCAATATGTATTCTGATTTTTTATGAGATCCACAAGTGTTGTATTTTTCATATATATTTAAAAAAGTTTTTTCTTCTATGCTTTTTAAATATAAAAGTAAATCATAAAAGGAATCTTGCTTTTCCTTTAAAAGCATATTTTGTTCCATTTTTTCAGAGTAATCAGATTTAAGTCCATAATCATTTAGTAAATTAATCATGTCAGTTAATATTTTTTTATTTTCATAATATAAATTCTCTTGATTAACCAACTTAATTATTTCATTTAAAATTATATTTCTTTCTGTTTTTTTTTCATCATATATTCCAATCAATTTATCAATGGTCTTAACTAAAGTATCCTTGAACAAACCTCTTCTTAATTTTTCTTTTTTCGAATTTTCATTGTTTATGATACTAATTGATTCATTTTGGCTGATTTCATGATTTAAAAATTTTTCTACATTATTTTCTGGATTGAAATAATCCTCATTTTGAGATCCTTTATAATCAAATATTTCTTACCTTTGTTATCTTTATTTTTATAAATAATTTTACTTGTATTATTGATTTCATATTCTTCTTCCTTAATGTTTGTATGCCGAATTACTTCTGATTTTTTATTCTCAATCTTTTCTATTTAATTTTGATATATGTATGAAAAATATAATAATTATAATTGATGATTCACCTTTATCAATTTTGATTTGATTTAATTCATCATCAATAACTTTTATATTTATTCTCAATGAATCTTTTTTCAAATTAACTTCCTCAAGCTCTTTATCATATTCTTCAACTCTCTCTTCAAGTACTTTTATATTTCTTTTCAATTTTTCTTCCATTTTGCAAATCTCATGATTATTCTAAATTTAATAAAATAGGAATAAAAAAATAAACATTTACTATTTTATTCAACAAATCTTCATTTCCTCCTTCATTTTCATTAATATAATTTTCTTCATTGTTATTTATTTTTTTCTCCGATTTTAGATTTTCATTCATTCCAAAGCTTAAATGTTTTCTTGCTTTAATAAAAGAATCTGTCAGATCAGTATCGTCTTTCAATAACTCTTTTTCTATATATTTAGATATATTTGTTTTTTCCAAATAATCGCTTTTTGCTTCATCTAATTTATTTTTTCCCAAAATTACATCATCATTATTACCCCAAACTCTAATCTTCTTATCTTTTGTTACTGCAATAGAACTATCATCTAGTGCAAATATTTGAGTGATAATACTATTTTCGTTCTGAATTATAAATGATATATTTAATTTTCTTAATATTGTAAATTAAATAGATTTAAATTGATTTACGATAAAAGAAAGTTTTTTGGGTTTAATAAACTCTTTGATATTGATGTTTGGATCCAACTGCCTTTTTGAATTAGAGCCCCAACCCCATACTTGATAATTGTTATCTAAAGCTAAAACATAATCTCTACCAGCACATATATCATAAATTAAAACGTTTTCTTTTTTTTTATCATTTTCATTAACAAATAAAACTAAATCAAAAATTTTTTTTTGTTTTGTATTAGAAAATTCTCTACCAAGTAAGTTGTAGCCTTTACTAAGAACTTTGCCATTCGCTATTATTAAAAATGAATATATATAAAAAAATTTTTCTTACTTAACAATAAAATCGTTGATAATTTAGTAAATTCCATTTTTAAAATAGAAACATATTCAAGTATTTTAGAATCAATTTCAATATACTTTAATTGCTGGTAGATACAACCATCTTGCCTTTGTAATTTAGTGAATCTTTCAATTTGATCAATTCCGATCCTTCGTTTTTTTAGCTTTTCATCTTTCATTATAAAATTTTTTAAAATTAAATTTTCTTAAAATTAAATTTTATTAATAAAATTAAAATTAAGAAGTTATATAGAGTTTAACAAAAATTAAATAAATAAATATATAATAGCAATATTATCAAAGTCCTAAACATCATGAAATAATGTTAAAATAAAGATTTTAATGAATTTAATTATCTAATATAATTATTACATATTCAACAATTAATGTTTATTGTTCAATGAATTTAATCATTAGTAATTTTAGGAATCCGATCGATGGCTAAAGAAGTTAATCAGAAAATAGTTAAAGTTTTGAATCTTTTATATGATAAAATTTAAAGTAAAATCAACTCGATTAAAATTTTATTATAATTTTATCTTAATTAATAAATACAATGTTTTTAAATTTATAAATTTTTAATATTTTTATCTTTATTTTTCAAAAAATAGCAATATTGCTTTTTGTAAATTTGAAAGTTAATTTTTTCTATTAGTAGTTAGTTCTAAATTCTTTTCTACGATTTTATTTTTAAATTTTGTGATTTTCGATTGCTTTGAAATTTTTTTTCTATTAGTAATTAGACCTAAAATTTTTACTACCATTTTATATTTAAATTTTGTGTTTTTTCGATTGCTTTGAAATAAGTATGATAATTTAAATTTGAATTATTGTCTAAAAATATATTAAGATAATGATCTTCTGTTTTAAATAATTTTAAATAGTTTTCATTCTCTTGTAGTTGTTTCTTTTCAGATAATATGTTTTCTTCAATTTTTTTCAAAATATCTCTTGAGGATTCTAGGTTTGTGTCTCTAGCTCGCATTTGTCCTCCTAAATTTTATTAGTTATGCTAATTTTAAAGCTTAAAAAATCATTAATAAAATAAAATCAAAATTAGAAACATTTTCTCAAAATTTCTTTAATTTTAAAGATAAACACCTCCATTTAAACATCCACCTGGACATGCCATAACTTCTATATAATGATATTTTATTTTGTTTTTATTTCTTATTAAATTCTGAATGTTCCTAAAACCATAAACAATAGCAAAATTGTAAACTTTTTCAATATTTTCATTATTGAATATTTTCAACTCTATTTCTTTAAAATCTGAGTTTTTTAAATTCTTTCTCAAAATTTCATGTTTTATCTTTTCATTTTTATCTAATTCATTTTTTATTATTTTCGATAATATAAATTCAGTATAACCATTCGAAGAAAAATTTTCATCAGTGTAAAAAAAGCTATAAAAATTATCTTCTGAAAAACTGGAAAATTGTTTTTTAAAAATTTCATTGTAATATCCGTCTCCCCCCTTATCATTTGCATTAAATTTGAAAGTTGAATTTTCAGGGATTTCATATATAATCTTTACTAATCCAGAAAAAGTATAGAAGACTGTTTGCTTCTCTTTTGGCATATAATTCGGTAAATCGATATTCAACTTGCTCAATAAATCCAAAATTTCAATAGTTGAAATGACAGTGTCAATCTCTAAATTTTTATTATTATCTCTATGATTTTCTCTTGTTGCTTCTAGCTTTTTATCAAAACAAGGCATTATACAAGAAATATATATTTCTTTTTCAGGAAAAATTTTACTAAATGCATTTTTCAAAAAATTTCCCATCACTTGTTGTGGAGATTTTATATTACTTAAATAAGGAATAATCCAATCTCCTATTTTCTTTTCTGCATAACATATCCATCCGGGACATTCACTAGTTATAAGAAAATTTTGTTTAGCCTTTTTTTCATCTAGAATTAATATTTTTTCACAAAACTCTTCATAGGCTTTTTCTAAACAATATTTAATAATTGTATTAAAATTTAAGACAAATTTGATTCCAATATTTTGCAAAATTGAACATATTTTATCAAAGGTATCGTATTCATTCATTTTAAAATAATATGCGATTGATAAAATACTCTGAGGAGATATGCAACATATTGAAATTTTATTTTCTAAAATTGAATTTTTCAAAAATTCATCAACAGATTGAGCCTGAATCAAAAGAGTTTCTGCTGTTGTGACACAACCACTACAAGCTAAACAATCATTCAATGTAATCTTTGCAGATTTAGTGTCTGGATTTTTCAATTTAATTAAATCTGGTTCCATCATGAAATCATCTTCTATATTTTCACTTGTTCCTATAATTAATTTTCCTTTCTTTCCTTTCAAATTATTTTTTTGATTTTCTTTTACATTATTATTTGAAAGATCTGAAATAGGCTTTATACAATTTTGTGAAGGAGTAATATAATCATCTATGTCTGCTATTTTAACTACGCCGGAAAACATTTAATTTTTTTAAAGTGCTATTTTAATTATTTTATAAATAATATTAATTTGGATTCTTTTAAAAATCATTACTTGCATTGATCTTAAAATATAAAAAAATTGATTAAATTTTATCATAATCTTACTTTTTATTTTCTAAATTTTTGTAATTGTTATTCGATGAAAAAAAAAATATTTATTATGACTTGACTTAAATAAATTTTACAGCAATTTCTATTATCAATAAAATTTTTAATTAAAAATATTTGAATTGATATCAATCAATATTAAAAATTTTTTATTTTAAAAAAAATAAAATAAAAGTCGATACTAATTTTTATAAATTATAAATTTTAAAATTTTTAATGATAGAAAAAAATATATAACATTTCTCGTTAAATATAATTTATTATTTCTTATTGAATTTTTTATTATTTTATTTTATTATTATTAATTGATCTTCTTTTGATGTGTAAATTAAGACTTCTTAAGGTCTTTAAAAAAATAACACTTTGAATTTAAATTTTTAATAAAATCCGAACTATTTTATACTCTATTAACTTCAGAAGATGATCCATTTTTTACAGGATTACTATTGGAAGCATCTTTTTGTTTATCATCAAAACATCCGAAAATAATAGATAAAATTCCCATAGTTATTCCATATGATCCAATAATTATATTAAAAAATCCTATAAATGAATCTATTCTAAAAGGGTCCAAGCAGATAATTCCAACACTAATTTTTATTATTTCTATATGAAATTTTTATTGTTTTGATTATTAAAATTTACAATATTAAAAAAATTCCCCTCCCCACGTATCCAGATTGAAAAGAGAAGAAATTTGTAATCTTTTCAATTTCAAATTCAGAAGAACCGATTATCAATCCGAAAACCCTTTAAAAATGTAATTCTTAATTAACATAAAAAGATTATTTGTTAAAATAAGAATAAATTTACACTAAATATGCCGATAAAGCACTATATAAGAATTTATTCGAGAGTAGGTATTGATACAAAAAAATTAATCTTAATATTCCACAAGCTATGATACTTAATCCTGCAATTATATTCAGAATTTTCATAATTCTTTTGCAATATTTGTTCTCCCAATTACATGAACAAGCCATTATTTTATATTAATTTTTATTTTCTTGTTTTATTAAATTTAAAAAAAATTGAATTTTATTATGATACAAAAAACTTATAAATTATGAAATTTAATATAAAATCTCAGGTTTTAAGATAAATTTTATTTTTTCTACGATTATTTATATTGAATAATGATAATATTAAAGTTTAAAACTAAAAATTAATGGTGCTATGAGAATAAGAAAATATGATATTTGTTTAAATTTTAGATATTTTTACTACTGATTTTATAGATAGAGATTGTTAATTAGATATGATGTTTATTTTAGAAAACATTAATTTAAATTAAATTTATTTATAATTTTCTATATCTATTTAGAGTGTTCAACCATCTTATACCATAAATTTAATATATAATCAGTTTTTTTTTGATCATCGAAATTTTTAAATTAAAATTGAATAAAATTATCCATAATAAAATCCTGAATCAGCATTTATCACATATCTAATAATTTCTCTCATTTTATTCTTGGGCAATATTGGTAAAAATAATATATTACCACAAGTGGAGCTTGTGGGAACTTCTTTATCTGATTTATATATACAAAAAGTAGGATGTAAGCCTTTAAAACCCTAAAATTTGATTAAAAAGAAAATTGAATTATTTACCAGTATCATATGTAAATTAATATATAATTACCACTAAAGGAGGTCTTTTTAACGATGTAACAAAGAAAAGCAATTTCTCTTTTTCTTTAGAATCCAGTTCATAAAGGATTTCCCAGAATTCTTCAACAGCTCTTATATCCTCTGATTTATTAAAGTCGAATTTATCTAATATTAATATTGGATTTATTATGATAAAAGATTTAATTTAAAATTAATTAAAGAAAAACAATGACAATTCTTATAAATTATTTGTTTTGAAATAAAATCAAGATTAATAATTTTTAGACAAACATCTTACGATAAATAGTGTTCAATTTCATATCATTTATATCTATTTCTTTATCAAACCCAGTAATCAATTGCCTCATTTCATCCGAAGTAAACAATCTTAGTGCTTCTTCATCAATTACTTTTAATATTCCATTTTTAAAGCTTTCACATTGACCTATAACTGAATCAGTTAATTTATAATTTGCTACTCTTCTTATATATAAAAGCTTATTATTTTGTGTTACATTAATATTTTTTCCGTTTTTAATTAGTTCAATATTTCGAACTCCCCCATTATCTTCTTCATCATCTAAAGTAAAATTCAAGCCGAAATCGTTTTCAATATCTCCTTGATAATTTTTCAAATTTACTAAATTCTTAAAATATTCAGGATCCAAGTTCTTCAGCTCTATAAATGAATTTTCAATCCCTAGAATATTATTTAGGAAGAAAGTATTAAAATTTGGCCAAATCTTAATATCTTCTACTAGGGCTATTCCCACAATAAATCCTAAAAACTCGAAAACTTTTAAATGAATATCAGAACTCTTTTCTGATTTCGGATTAGGCATTAAAAACCCTAAATTTGATTCTATGAAGAATCCGTATTTTGGAGAAAAAGCATCTTCAGAAAGTTTAAACATAAATTCCTTGAAAAGCCCACCAGCGTCCACTTTATTAAATAATTTTAAATATTATGAAAACTAAATTCGATAAAAACTAATTTTCATACTTGAGATAAATTTATTATAATGAAAAAAAATAAATATTTTAAAATATTTTACCGCCTTCTTCTTTCATTCCAAATTCATTAATGAATGTGACTTTCCATTTTGCGAATGGACGCAATTTGTTTTCAATGTATAAACCGAATGTTTCTTCAAAAATTCTATTTCTTTTAACAGAAAAAGAAACATTCATATTATAATTATTACTGTTATAATCATCATCACTATCATTATGATATGCATTATATAAATTGTTAGTTTGAACGCTTTTTTTTAAAGATTTTAAGTGATTATTTAAAAAAGTCAATCTATAAACAAACGGAAAAATAAAAGGCATAATCTTCATAGCCTGAATTAATTTTTTCTGAGAAAATTTTTGAATTTTTGAAATCAATTCCATATTTGACCAATAGTTATCTTTACTCTGCGAAAATTGAATCTCTGAATCAAGGTTATACAAAGATTTCAAGCAATGTATTATTACATTATCAGTTAATTTTTCAATGTATTCTATATCCTTTTTGTTAATGAAATAAGAAAATGCGTGAATCAATAATTTTGTCAAATTGTTTAAGTAAACATAATTGAAAGGAATGTTTTGATAGATATTCCAACTATTTTTAAACTCAATAAAAAAGAAATTTTCTCTGTATTCAATTCTAGAGTAAACACAAAATGAAATAACCTGTAAAAACTTATTTAATTTTTTCATGTCAAAATTATGAATGTTTATTTTCTCGTTTTTATAATCTAAAAATTTCAATGAAAATAGAAGGATAGTATTTATAATTCCTTCATTAGTTTTAATTGCTTGTTTGTTTATAATAAAATCTAATAGCGAAATTAAATTGGAATTATCGAAATTTTCTTCATAAAGCTTTTTTATTAATTTAGCACTTTGGTATATTATTAAAATTAATTTTTCTGTACATTCTTCGTTAATTAAATCTCTGAAATTTTCTTGTTTAGCAAATATATTTGGGTTTTGATTATTAAAATATGTGTTATTTGCAGAATGATTATCAGGATTTATATTCAAATTTTGATTTTTAGAGTTTTCTGAAAATGAAACATTATCTATTTCAATTAAATTACTATTTTTTTTATTAAATAAATTAGTGTAATTATTTTTATTGGTGTTATGAAAATCAGAATTGATGTTTAATAGTTCAATTTTATTAAGAATTTTTTTTCCTATTTTGCTATAAAATTCCAAAGCAAATTCTATAATAGTATTCACACAACTTAATATTCTTGTTTTATCTTTGTTATTTTTGAAATCAATTTTTCTATAATGGTAGAATAGCATTTCAATTATATTAAGAATATTTTTTGAATCTTTTTTTTCATAAGAAAAAAGGTAAAAGTTCCTTATTTCATTATTCAACATTTCTTCAGATATATTATTTGCAATAAAAACAAAATCAGTTTCTGTAAAAAATTTAAAAATAATGTTATTCGAACATTTGCATAAAATGGTAAAAATAATTCTCGAGTCTGGATTATAATATTCTTTTAAATTAAAGATAAACTTCAAGGAATTTTCGTAGAAATTTTGATAAATATCTTTTTCACTAAAGACAACATATCTATTTAATTCAATGATAGTATTCATCACTTCTTTTTTAGTAACATCACCGATAAGTTTTTTTGAGAATTTCAAAATGGTATTTAAAAAATAAATGACAGATTCTTTTCTAGCTAATGATTTGAAAATGAAACTAAAAATATCAAAATTTTTCAAATTTTCAAGTAATTTATTAACAGCAAAAAAGCTTAGCTTTTCTTCGATTAAATAATCTTTTTTAATCAGAGAATATAAATGTATAATCGAATTTATATAAATATTCAATATTAAACTTTTATTGGTTACTAAAAAGGCTAGAAGTTTATCATTTGAAAATTTTAAAAGTAGATTTATTATTAAATGACTCAGCTCTTCTGTATTTTTAATATTCCACACGTAAATTTTTTTTAAATCATCATTTAATTTCTCAAAAGTATTTTCAAGTATTTTGTCAATTGTCATTCTATCGAAGTCTTTTTTATGGTCTAAAAGAGCTTTTGTTGTTTTTAAATTTTTTAAATTCTTATTTAAAATTTCTGAAGGAGATATTTTGTTTTTCAAAAAATTTAAGAATTTTTTTATTTTCATATTATTTTCAATTTGCTTGTTTTTTTTTTGTTCATTTAACTTCTCTTCTCGAAGTTTCTTAAGAAATTCATCTTTGTTTTCTACTTTTTTATTTCCTAAATCCATCTTGTTCTTGTACTTTTTATCATCGAAAAACATTTTTTATTAATGATTTTATTTATACATATAATTCGTATTTTATTTTAGATTTATTATAAAAAAAATGTAATAATGATTACTGATTAATTATGATATTTAGTTCTATAAAATGTATAAAAAAATAAGTTTTGACATCAATAAGAATATCATAATCATTATTAATAAAGATATTAATTACTTTGATTTGCAAAAATAAATAATAATTAATCTATCTAAATTTTTTGAAGATTTTTGCTAATAATAATATTATTATTAATCATCATTTTTATGAAATTGTTATATTTAATTTATTTTCAAAATCTTACTTTCATATATGGAAATGTTTTTTTAATTAGAATTATGAGAATTCAAATTTGATGAACAAATTAGGAAATTAATATTCTTTTCAATTTATATATAACGAAATACAAAAATTTTAAATTCAAAGTTTATTATTAAAATTTAAATAAATGAGTAAAACAAAAATTAATGAGATTAAACCTGAAAAGAACAGCTTCGAGCCTACTTATAGTATGCAAATACCAGTTTTACACAATTCAGATAATTTCCGCATTGATAAAAAAATTGAAGAATATCAAAATAAAATAAATAGTATAGCTAAAATGATAATACCCGAACAGACAAAACCTGCAGCAAAATCCGAGATTATATCAAAAAACACTGATACATTAGCTAAAATCAAATTTAAAAAAGTTAATACAAAAAAATTATTAAGGATAAACGATGCTATTGTTGATAAGATGCTTGAAAATAAAATAGGGGATCAGAAAGTTCACCAAAATTTGATAACTAGATTAGCGAAAGGAGATACAAAATTTATGGATGGAATTCCTCAACTAAAATCGAAGGATGGTTTGCTTTTGAATTCGCCTATCACTAAAGTTAAATTAGAACATTTTAAAAATGAAGCAATTTTAGAACTTAAGAAAATCGATGATAGCTATGAAAATAAAATTACCGAAATAAATAATATAACATTAAAAAACAAAAACAATACAAAAAATAATAGTAGTAATAAAAAGAATAAAAATCATAAAATAAATGATGCATCTTTATTTCTTACAGGGGTTACAGCAGAAGAAAGAAAAGCGGATTTTTTCCCGACTGGGCATGATAACAAAGATTCCAATAATATGAATACAAATTTAAATAAAAATGAAAATAAATTTATTAAAAAGAGACAAGAGTCAATTAATCACTTTTCCAGTAAATCTCAAGAAAAAAATCATTTTAATAAAGAATCTATAGACAACAATTTCAACTTAAACAACGAAAATGATCAAATTAAAAATATTAGAAATATTATCAAAGAGAAAAGATCTCATAATCAAGTGGGAATTTTAACCAAATTAAAAGAAAGAACAGATTTAATTTATTACGATAAAAATACAAGCAATACTTATTTTAAAACTTTGAATTTCAATAAAACTCATTTAAATCTAAATCAAACAAATTATACTACTTTAAATTATAAAAACAGAACAGGAGATTTTAACATAGCTAATAATCAAAACATCAGTAAGCTAACTGATAGTGATCTTTTATCAGATGAAAATCGCTGTATAAGTTTTAATGAAAAAGAACCAATTAAATCTATTGGGAGCGTCAATAGCAAAAATTTTCAAAGAAAGCAAGAAAGTTTCAATTTTTTGAATAATTTAAACTCAATAAAAAATTTCAATAATTTGGAAAAACTTAAAAAGAAAGCTGACTTTTTCAAATTAGATATGAAAACAAAGAGCTTGAAAAATTTGCAGAACCCGAAAGATGCTAGAATGGAGAAAAAATTTCTTAAAACGAACTATCTTAAAACAATGAATGAATTTCTTTCTACAGTGAATACCGAAGTAGATCAATACAACAACACTTTTTCAAACATTGAAAGAGGGATTAAAAATTATGATTTTATTCAATCTATTCATGCTAATATCCCACCAGATAAGTTAATGGACAAAAAAATGATGTTTCATGATAATTTTGTGCGGAAATATTTTATTTATGGTACACAAGGAGGTCAATTCATTTCTGAAGATAAAACTAATGATGATATCATCGAGAGAAGTGATAATCTTGCAAAAATTACACCTGAAATTTCTTACAAATTTAAAAAATTGATTCTTGATAAATTTTCTGAAAAGCCGCTAATTGATTTTAAAACTAATAAGGAACAAAATTCCTATAAAGCAGAAAAAAGCAGAAATATATCTAAAAAGGTTGCACAGTTGATTGATGAAACCGATAAAAGAAAAGCAAGAGTTGATAATGATTTAAGTCTATTTTTTTTGAAAACAAAAGAAAATTAACATAAAATAATAAATGATAGTTCACTAAGGAATGAGACAAGGAGTAAAGAAATTGGTTTATTTTTAATTGCTATTAATTTAATTATTTTACTACCTTATAATATAAAGTTGTGTGTGTTTACTTTGTATTAATTGTTTTGATGTTTATACGTAATCCAATTAAATTTAGTAATTATTGAATGGTGTTTTTTTAAAAATAATTAAAAAGGGTTTTTTACTATGAATCTATTAAAGCTGTTATTGATTCTTTAAAATTATTTGTTCTACAAGTGCAGAAATAAATTTTGTTAATATACTGATTAGAGTCAGAGATTATTCTTTTTTCATAGGTTTTTTTAAATGAAATATTAAGTGTATAAAATTATTACAACTTGTAAAATCTATAAGAAAATTCAATATTTGATGTTTTCTATTAAATTAAATATCAGTTTGATTTTGAAAATTTATCTTTGTTTTACATTATATTTTTAAATAGTTTAGTTTAAAAATTTGTGATTAAATAATCATAATAATCGCATAACTCTTGAATCAAAAAATGAATGTTATTGTAAATTAAATTTTAATTACAAATTGTTTTATTATATATATAAAAAATAACTTGTTTTAAAAATTTATATAAGATGGGTTGTGGATCAAGCAGAGTTTTCGAAAATTCAAAAGCAATTAAAGTTTTAGTAATAGTTGGCCCTTCAGGAGTTGGGAAAGGAACTTTAATAAACAAATTAAAAGAAGAATTTGAGGATAAATTTTCATTTAAAATTTCACATACAACTCGACATATAAGAGAAGGAGAGGAAGAAGGAAAAAATTATTATTATATTTCAAAAGAAGAATTTGAAAATGTAAAATAAGCAAGAAAAATTTTAAGATATGTTTTTCTTAATCTGATATTTTTTAAAGTAAAAATATTTTTCATAATAGATATCCTTTCTTATTTTAAAAGCTGCTAGGGAAAAATGAATTTTTAGAACATAATTTTTTTGCAAATAATTTCTATGGGACTTCAAAAAAAGAAATTGAAAGAGTGAGAAATATGGGAAAAATTTGTATTTTAGAGTTGGATATAAATGGTGCAAAACAAATTTATGATATTAAATATCCAGCAAATTATATAGCAATTCTTCCTCCTGAAATGGATTCGCTTAAACATAGATTAATAAGAAGAGGTACTGAAAGTGAAGAGGTTATTGAAAAAAGACTTAATTCAGGAGTTGAAGAAATAGAAGAAATAAAAAATTCCAGAATTTTCAATCAAAAAATTGTTAATAATGATTTGGAAACTGCTTATTTCGAATTGAAAAGCTCGATTAGTAAAATGTACCCAAATTTTAAATTAGTGAAATAAAATTAGATCTTTACTACTATTTTAGATTTGATTTTTATAATATTTTGAATAATGGAGTTTCCTAAATTTATTATTAGGCAGCAGAGATTCAGTTAATATTATTTTATAAAATTTAAATAGATTCAAATGAGTCACTGTTATACCTTTAATCTAGTTAATCAGATAAATAAATTTTTCTTTTTTAAATTCAATTAAGAATAATTAATTGAAAAATTAAATATTTTCAAAATTATGTTTGTAAATATCTTTTTTTCTTAAATAATTGGAATTTAGAATTGAAAAATTTATTCATCCATTGTTTGTTTTATAATAAATTTATTCAAATTTTAAAAAGAGAGAAGCCAATACACTATTTTATAAAAATTATCTAATTATTATCAACAATTTGGGGATTGGGGATTGGGGATTGGGGATTGGGGATTGGGGATTGGGGATTGGGCCCAATCCCCAATCCCCAATCCCCAATCCCC
>Ga0194116_10002674_pt1 | contig 22584 bp, 13 predicted proteins | sample TA2MahsurfametaG_4_FD_148617 | JGI IMG/M metagenome (GOLD analysis project Ga0194116, IMG submission 148617) | Freshwater microbial communities from Lake Tanganyika, Tanzania - TA2015008 Mahale S9 surface | ecosystem: Environmental > Aquatic > Freshwater > Lake | place: Tanzania: Lake...
TGATTATTATTATTATTCTCCATTATTAATTTAAAATTTAAAAAAAATTTAATAAAAAAATATTTGTTTTTTTCAATTTCTTCAAATAATCATTCAAACATTCAAATTTAAGTATTTTGTCAATTGAATAAAAAATTTTTTATTCTCTTTTTATAATAACACACAATTAAATTAATATTTATTATAATGAGCGAATCTTGATATTTTTGAATTCAAATAAGATGTAATATTTGTTTTAATATAAATATAAAATTTTAAAATCTAATCAAAAACTCGATTGTTTATTATTTCTTTATCTAATAATTTATGAGATTAAAAATTTACTAATATTTTTAATGGAAAATCATAAAATCAAATATATACTCATTATCAAATAATTTAAAATTTTATTAAAGAATTTTAATAATGAAAGATGGAGATACCAAAAATTATAAAACCTATACAAATTTATCAAATATTAGAGAAAATATCCATAATAATAATTTGCTCTGCCAAAACAACATGAAAAATGCAAATTCAAATTTTCATAATATTACAACAAACAATAACAAAGTAAACACAAAAACAATTGAATTAAAGAATTTTACACAAACTCCAAATGGAAATACCCACAAAAATTTAGAAACTTCTATAGGAGAAAATCATATTCAAAACACAAATTCAAATAATTATAATTTAAAATTTAATGATAAAAAATCCTTCAAAACAGAAAAAGAAGATTATGATTATATAACTTTCCTTCATAAAAAATATGTAGAAGAAAAAGAATCAAAAGAGAAAGAAGAAGCAGAGAAACGTGCATTAGATTTTGATAATAAAAAAAGAAAAAAACTCACGAAAAAACTCATGTCTGTAAGTGAACAAAAATTTACAAGAATATTAAAAATTATAGATTTTATAATTTGCTTTTTTGTCCTCTCAGATGTTTCCTTATCAGTTTACACCAATACGAGATTTACTTCTGATGAATATGATTTAAATAGTCGAATTGTAAAAGTTCGATTTTATACTGATCGTCAAATAGATGCTATGCGTATCTGCATTATGGTCATAGTTTTTTTTATGGAGATATTGATTATTATTAAGTACTATTTTCGACTTAAAATTTTACAATCAACTTTATTCGCTTCAAATCAAGATACAATTTTTTCGACTGGAATATATAAAAAATTGCTTTTGGAAATGATAATTTTATGTATATTCACACCTCCAGATATTAACGGGTATTTTTCAGGAAACATGCTTTTCGGCTATTATACTTACAGTTCTGATTCATTTATTTTATTGATAAAAATTTTCAAGTTATATTATCTAGCAATTATATATTCACACTTATCAATGTGGACAAGTGATCAAGCAAAGGAAATAGCAAAAGAAGAAAAAGCAGTTATTGGTGCAAATTTTGCTTTTAAAGCCACACTTAAAAGAACTCCATTTTTAAGTATAATAATACTCCTAACTTTAACCTTAATTTTGCTGAGTTTTATGATGAGAATATTTGAATATGGATTCTCAAATGATGCTCATCATCAAATGATAGTAAGTGCAAAAGCAATAGAAAATGCAGCCTTCGATTCATATGCTGATGTTTTCTGGGTAGTAATAATAACTATGATGACTGTTGGTTATGGTGATTTATTCCCAAAAACTCACATGGGAAGAATAGTTGCATTTATATCTTCAATTATTGGAATGATAATACAATCTTTGCTTATTGTGAGGTTGAGTGATTTTGTAGAATTATCTCCAGATGAAAGAAAAGCATTAAACGAAATTAAAAAACAAGTTGATAATGATATTCTTGAGCATTATTCAAAGAATTTAATTAAAAGCCTCTTCTGTCTACTAAAAATTAAAATTGATAGAAATAAAACTAAAAAAGAAAAGTAATAATTATATCAGAATAATTTTATAACTTTTTTTCTTAATAATCTTGATTAAATCTCAATTTTTGGAATAAACATTTTTTTTATATTTGTTTTAATTTAGTTAATTTAAAACAATTTAGACTTGATGAATATTTTATTCAAATGATAAAGGTTAAGAAAGATATTTTGAATTTTAATAAAATTTTAAAAGTGAATGATTCAAATGGAGTTTCATTAGATGATTTAATGAGTGGCCTTAGAAGGAAATTCGATTTTGATATTGAAATTTTAGGTCCTTTTAAATATATATTAGAAGAGGCCGTCGAATTATCTAAAAAAATAAATGAAAGTGAAGTTGAGATACATCATTCATTAGATATTCTAAAAAAGAAACAGGATGACATTGGTAAATTTATTGTAACAGTAAATGAGTTAAAATGTAACGAAAAAGAAATGGATTAAAAAAATTTCAATTTCATAAGAAAAATAATGCTTATAAAAATAAAATAAATTGATTTTTTTTAGAGTAAAGCTTTATTGAGTTTTAAAATATAATTTATTATAAAATTCATAAAAATTTCTTACACAATAAATAAAATGGTATTTATGCATCAACAAATATTTTTAAAATTTTATTTTAAATAAAATTTTTTAAAAGAAAGATTCCTGAATAGAAAATTGAGTAGGTATAATTTTCTAAAAAAAAATGTCTAAATTAAGTTAATAAATAAGAAGAATTTGAATGATTTAAACAAAGAATCAAACACATTTATTTTAAGCATAATATATTTTAATCATGCTATAAAAATTTAAAGAATAATTTTTTGTACTTTTTTATTATTAATTTTAATTAATTATTTCAAAAGAAAATATTCTTACTAAAATTTAAATTCTAAAAAATTTTCATCTTTTACTGAAATTATTAAATAACAAAAAATGAAAAATAAAATTTTTCATTCAAATAGGAAAATAAAACATCAAACGATTGATTTCTGAAAAATAAATAATTTTTTATTTTTTCATGTAATACTTGTTTTATTTCTATTCAAGAAAAATTTATAATTTTTTAATTATAATAAATTTTAAATGCTTTGTCTCTAAAAAAAAAAATTATATATCAACAATGTGAAAATTTAAATATAATTAAATACAAGAGTCTTAAAAAAACGATGGAAAAAGAATTTGAAAAATTAAGCCTAAAGGACCAAATATTAGAAAATTTTTTTGATTTAGAAAAGGATTTTATTGAAATAGAAGTTGTAAACTCTACGAGGCAAGCTAATTTGTGGGATAAAAATAGTGAAAAATTTACTATTTTTTTACCAACATTTGAAAAATTATGTGAATTCATTGAAGCTGATCCTACATGCAAGATAGATAAAGATTTATTTGCGAAGCATTATAATTCTAAAGAAAAAATGTTTCTTCTTCCAGTTGTTTCTAATATATTTTATGAAAACTTTCTTTTAGAAGTTTTAGGTATTTTAAATACGAAAAATTCACTTGATGAAAAGAAACTCGAAAATTTGGATTTTATAAATGAAGAAAAAAAAATTTATTTTCTTGAAGGTGAGAATTCCTTTCTAAATTATATTTTGCGAAATATAGAAACTCTGAAAGAAAATTTAAAGCCAAACGATACCCCAAAATTAAGAGCTTTATTAGATCAAATTGGGATTTTCATTGAAAAAAATATTTTTGACATGATTGAAAATAAAATATTAAATGAAAAGAAAATTTTGATTATTGTTGCTGCAGGTAACAATTTCTGGTTTAAGTCTGATAAGTCCATGATTGGTAAAAACATTACTTATAGTGTAAAATTAAATAACTATAATTATCTATATATGAATTGGGAATTAATAGAAAAATTTTTCTTGAGAATTTCTCAGCATCCTAGATGCAGTGTGGGTATAATAACTTCCATGATTAAAAAAAACTTAGATAACGCTTTTTTTGCTTTGGATAGAGGAGAATATAAAACAAATTTAAGCATTAAAGTTGATTATTTATTCGATCAAGAGGCTAATGAAGTTATTTTTACTGAAGATGCGAAAGGAGGAAAAACTTTCAAGCGTAGTCTGCAAAAAATTGAGGAAAAAACAAAGAAATATTTTAATGATACTAATGTACTTTTTATAGAGAGCGAATTAGATAAAAGCGAGAATATAAAGGATAATATGATTTATCTTGATGGCTTTGATGAGGAATTTATTTTAGGAAATAAAGAACATAAAGAAAAGCTCAACAGATTAACTGATAATCTATTTAATTATTTGGAAAAATTGCTTGATGAATGTGATTGTGATATTAGGGAATATCTTATGAAAAATCCCTTTAAATCCAAGTAATTGCAAAACAGAAATTTTTTATTAGAATTTAAAATATATATAAAAATTTTAAAAAAATTAATAATATCTTAAAAATTCCTAATCCTTTTTAAACAATACAAAAAAAATTGCTGTATATCTTAAAGAAAGGAATTGTAAATAAAAATTTCAAATATAAATATTTTTAATTTTCTAGGAAATTTTTGTAATTATATCTATCAAATTAAACAAATATCAAGAATAGATTTATTAATAAATATTATATAAATTACAATTTCATATTTGATTTCCATTTAATATTTTTTTTTACCTTCAATTTTTGTTAAATTTTATTTTAGTTAAGTCCAAAAATAAAATAATAAATTAAATTTAATGAACGTGAATGGAAAATTGGATAACCTAGAAAATTCAAACTCTTCTTTTAAGATATCAAAATTGATAAAGAAAAATACATTGGATAATAATATTTTTGTGAAAGGTAATTACACAAATAAAATGAAAAAAATTAAAAACTAAAGGTAATTCAGAATTTATAAGCAAATTTAATAATGATAATGAAAATAATATTTCTTTTAATCCAGACTATCAAAATTTAACAAGCAATTCAAAATCGATTAATTTTGAAAATATAATTAAAGCAGACCGTAGGAAAAGCATTTCTTATAGTGAATTTAGCAATATTATTAATGTTTTAGAAGACAAAGAAGAAAAAAAAATAGCGAATGAGATTATTGAAAAATTGGGTATCAATAAAGAACAGAGCATTCAAATTAATAATTTAGTAAATGTTATCAAAGAGAAAAGACAGACAAAAATTTATAAAGATTTATATGATAAAATCTCAGATTTATTTATACCTATTTGTGAAAGAGTGATTTCTATTTTAAAAGATGCGAGAAAAAAGTTTTTGGAACTGAATTTGGATTTATATGCCAACGATATAGACTGGGTTATCAATAAAATTAATTCTGAAGACATTTATAATTGCGATTTAAATTACGATTTGATGAATTTTATAAAACCTAATGATTTTGCTGAATTCGAGAATTCAATGAAACTTATACAAGAATATTCCTCAGATCAATTTAATAAAAGTAAAAAAGAAGATGTTTTACAAGTCAGAAGGCTTTCAATTTTAAGAAAAAAAAATAAAGAAACTCAAAAATTTCAAACTAATAAGAGTGTAATTAACTTAGACTGGAAGATGAAGGAAAATAATTGTGTTGATTCATTTTCGAAATTAATTCGTGAATCAAAAATTCATCAAAAGAGGAGAAGCACTCTTAATCAAAAAGTGATGCCCTTGAATTATAATAAAATTATTGGAAAGAATGTATATGGAAATTGTCCTATTGAAGAAGCTGATGAAGTTCAAACACCTAGAATCCCCGAAATAAAGATTCAAAAATTTAAGAACAATTTCTTCTACTTAAGTAATCAAAGAAATAATTTTAAATTACAAAATATTTCGAGGAGAGAGAGCAAATCAAGTTTAAATGTTTTTAAAATTGATAATGCAGATATAAAAAATTTCAGCAATATAAGTGAGCAGATGAATAATATTGATCCAAATTTAAATTCAGAAGAAAATAATTTAAGAAAACATATTTGGGAGTTTGAGATTTACAAAGATACAGAAAATTCCAAATTCAATAATTTATCTTTTGAACTCAAAAATGAAACTAGTCAATCATACAAGAAAACTCTAAATGAATTTACGAAAAGCAAATGTGATAAAGAATTGGATTTGGATTTATTATATCGTGAAAGTTATAGTGAAAGTGATGTTCAAACAAAAGAATTGAATAATTTTCCCAAAATTAATTTTGTTGAGCATAGCAATCAAAGCAGTTCAAAAAAAGGTTTTCCTGAATATTTCCCAAATGAAAACATTTCTATTGCTTCTGAAAACGAAAAATCCTGTTCTAAAACTTCTAGTTCAAATGAGAATAATAAAAATGATCAATCTATAGAGATGAAAAAATATAAAAAAATACAATCCTATGGATGCCAGAGATATTCTATCTCCCGATTTTCTTTATATAAATCAAAAAACCAAAGCTACACCAAAGAAATGGCTAGTAATAGTGATATAAATAATTTACATCCAAATTTTATTTCTCAAATTCAAATTGATTCACCAAGTAATAGCTTGAATCTACAAATAGAAAAATATTTTAAAAAATTTGAAGAATTTGATTTTAATATATTTGATTACAGTGATATATGCGGACGTGATAATGTTTTAATTAATATTTCCGATTATCTTTTCGAAAAGAATTCTCTTTATTGTTTTGTGAATAAAAAATGCTTTGAAACTTTTATTGACAAAATAAGACTTGGTTATGACTATTTACTTCCTTATCACAATGATCTTCATGCTGTTGATGTTTTGCAAACATGTAGTATATTAATGAAATATTTAAATTTAATTGATAGTATTGAGTTAAATTTTCTTGACGTTTGTGGATACTTTATTGCTGCAATTATACATGATTTTAAGCATCCAGGATTAAATAATTCCTATCAAATAAATAAGAAAACAAAAATTGCAAATAGATATAATGATATTTCTGTTCTTGAGAACTATCATGTTTGTGCCGCATTCAAAATAATCTCAAAGCCTAACTCAAATATTTTCAAGGACTTGCATATTGAAGAATATCGAGTTGTAAGAAAAAGAATTGTTGAATGTGTTTTAGCTACAGATATGGCTAAGCACACTAAAGCTCAAACAAGCTTGAGAATTAAATTAGATTCACTTAAAAGAATCGAGAATGATAATAATTTAAATAACAATGAAAAAGATAGCAACATTAGTATATTGAAGAGGCTAATTAATAATTTGGAAATTGACAATAAATTTGATAGACAACAGGAAATATTAAATTTTCTGATTCATAGTGCAGATATTTCAAATCCTGCTAAACCATTTAACGTATGCAAAATTTGGACGAATTTAGTTATGGAAGAATTTTTCATTCAAGGAGATTTGGAGAAAAAAAAAGGCTTACCTGTCTCATTTTTATGTGATAGAAACACCACAAATATCCCTAAATCTCAAATAGGTTTTATATCGAATATTGTTTTACCCAATTTTAAAATATTAGCAATTCTCAGTGAAAATTGTATTATTTTTGTTGATAATTTGATGATAAATATAGAAAATTGGAAAAAAGAAGATGAAAAATTACAAAAAATTTCTGTTTAAAAAAATTTTGGTCTCAATAATTATTTCGACAAAAATGAATAGAATTTTTTTAAAATTACCAAAAAATAAAAAATCCAAAACATAATTTTATTCATTTTTAATCAAGTTGCTAATTAAAAATTTTAAACTAAATGACAATATTTATCTTTATTTCTGGAGAGTAAATAAAAAAATTTTTAAATATTTTTCTTTTATAAAAGAGTGACTGAGAAATATTTTACATGAGCAATCTGGGAAATGCATTTATTAATATTTTATTGATTTATTTGTTTAATAAATATATAAATTAAATTATATTAACCTATCGCCTTTGATACTAAACAAAACTTTAAATTAAGTTTCATTTATCATTTAATCAAGGGAAACAAAAAAATTAAATAAATTATAAATTAACAATATGATTTTAAACGTGGATTGTATCAATTTTTGATAGCTCTTCAAATTTAAAGATTTTTAAATTGTTACTTTATATCTCAAATTTCAGTAGATTTACTTTTAAGATAATTAATTTCATTTCATTTTTTATAATACATTTTAAATTTTATTAATTATGAAAATAAAAAAATTGTTAAATAAATACTATTTATTAAATAAAATTAAAATATTAGAGATAAATGACCCAAAATATATTTTGTTTAATTTCTTTAATTATCTTCTCCATTTACGATGCCAGGATCTTCTTCGATTATTATATTGTTGATATTATAATGTAATCCTTTAAAGCATTTGTTATTTTTATCATAGATATTAATATTTAAGTTTTTATTTTTATAATTTATGTTTTTATTTATGATATCTATTTTTTCCCTCTCAGAATTATTTATATTTTTTGATGAAAAATTTCCGATTTGATTTTCTGGTTTTTTCTTTGATTTTAAAATATTTTCATCAAATTCAGAGTTTTGAATTTTATCTAATGGGCTCTTATTTAAAAAGGGCAAAGATGTATTTCGTCTTTTAAGAGTACTATTATTATTAATATTTAATAATTGATTATTTGAATTTAATTGATCATTCTCGTTTAGGTCACCTCTTTGTGAGAGATCTTTATTTAAAATATCCATTTGAGAATTTTCAATATTTTGATTTTGGTTATGTTCAGTATTTAAAGTATTTTTACGTTCTGTAGTACTAGAAATAATATCACATATAGTTCTTTTTTGTTCAAAATTTTTATCCTTGTTATTAAATTGTTTAATTTCTTCTTGATTTTTAACTAATATTTTTTCTTGAAATTTATTGAAATTTGCATTTTCATCATTATTAATATCTCTTAAACTGCTTATTTTCGATTGTTTATTTTCATTCAAGGTTTGAATTATACTTATCTTGGATTTAATTTTATTTATCATTAATATCTGATCTATATTTAATCGTTTTCTAAAATTTAAGTTTAGACTTTGACGAACATTTCTTATAGGTTTTTCTTTAGTATTTAAATTCTCTATAGAAGTAAAATGGGTTTTTCCCGATATTTTGTGTAATTCATTAGTCTCCTCATACCTTTGAGTATTATAATGCGTATTTTCAAAATTTCCAGAAACGACTCCCATTTCATCAACATTATAAGTTAAATTTTTACTTTTTAAAGAATTGTCCAAAAATTCATCAAGAGTTTTTCTTTTAGTAAAAAAATCTCTTTCATTTCCTGTAATTTTATTGGAAGAAATAGTATTTTGTATATTTTCTCCATTAAAAATCTCGAATTTTACAGACTTATTTCTTTCAACATGTAAATTTAAACTATTTTTGGGAAAAATAAAGTTTGATTTTCTATTCAAGACCGGACAAAAATCTTGTTTTAAGTTTGACATAGTTTGAATATCATCCAAAATGTTATTTGTTTTAAATGTAATGCTTTTTTTGTAACAACTGTCTTGTTTGCCAAAATCTCCCTTTATATTATTATGGTTCTTACTATTTATACATGAAATTTCATCATTTATTTCATCTTCATTTCTATATCCAGATTTTTTAGAATTATTATCTTCTTCATCTAAATTATTTAAATTTATTTTTTCTTTTTTTTCAGAAAAATCATTATCTTTTTCCTCTTCTTCATTCTCTTTATCTATTTTCCTGAATTCATTAAAATTAGATCTAGAAGTAATTGAGTTCGAATATACACTTTTAGGAGAAGAGACTCTACTTAGTTTGCTCTCATTTTTCGAATTTTCGTTTTCTTTATCATTATTGGGATTGATATTATTAAATTCATCATAATTTTCATTATTGTTTAAAATCACATTATTAGGATTAAAATTTAATAAAGGATGATGATTATAAGAATATTTTTCAATCATTTTATCAATTAGATCTCTAATGCATAAACATTTGGCATCCCTAACTAAATTTTCTCGGAAAAAAATTATATCATTAGTAAAATCAAAAATTTTCAAATAAGCATTTTTTTTACTATAATTTATAAATTTTGATGCTTTTCGTAAAAAATTTTTGTCATAAATATCGTTATTTTCAATATCTTTCAATTGATTTTCTGTAAAATTCAAATCTTTTTTATATTCTTCAAATTTTTTAAATTCATCCAAATTACCTTCAGCTTTTTTATTCTGCTTATTAATATTTGTATCTTCACTAGTTACATATTTTTCATAAGTTTTATCTTCTGTATCATATTGTTCAACCTCGTCTTCTAAAATTTCAGGGCCTTTAAAAATTTCAATAAATTGTTCCATTGTATCACAAGAAATAATTTTTGATTCATTTACTTTTATCCAGGAGAGTGAAAAATTTAATAAAAACTCTAAGCCAAAACATAAAATACAATCTATAATTCTTACTGAAATCGCTAAAGGCAGACTCATAAAAAATAATGTTTGTAGCCATTTAAAAATCCACAATTCTTCTGGAATATCCAAAAATTCGAGCTTATCATGGATTAAAGGATATTGATCTTTTATAAATTCATTGAAAATAAAAATAAACATTAATAACTTTGGAAAACCATTCAAAAAAAATTCTCTAAGTTCTAAATTCTTAAGTAGATAAAGCATTAAATTAAACGTCTCCAGTTCATTACAATCAGAAATCATAAGCAAATTTGCAGTTATAATATTCATTCCTTGGCAGTAACCTAACTCAGGATCCATCAAAGATAAAGCTTTTAGGATTCTATATAAGCAATCTTCCGCAACTTTTTCAAAAAGGAAATCCAAGCCTATGTTGGATCTTTTTATATCTTTTTTTATTTGCTCATCATAGGAAGCTTCAAAATCTGCATCATTTTTTAAAGTGAGCTCTAAATATTCAGCTTGAGATAAAAATTTACTATTTGGGTCGGTGATTGCCAAAGTAAGCCATATTGCCCAGCGGATATTATTAGGAGGTCCTTTTGATAAGTATTTAATATATCGATCTTTATTATACATATATGCAATCTGTAATTTGATGATTAAATCAGAAAAAAATTTATCTCTTCCATTGTATATTTTTATTTCAAAATTATTGCTAGTTGAAAGTATATTGTTCAAATCAATAAACTTCTTCTCATTTTTTTCTTTTTCAGATACTAAATTTTGATATGAAGCTTTCCTTTCAGTTCTTGAAAGTGAAATTATTTTTGTCCATTTTTCAAAATACCTTATTATATTTTCAAGTTCTTCTGTATTTATTAAATGTAAATCGCATTCAATATAGTAATCATTTTTAGATTTTGTGATTTTAAAAAAAATATAATTTTTTAAAATATCTATTAAACTTGGCTTGTTTTCATAATTAGTTAATGATTTGTTTTTATAATTATCGTTTGTTTTAGTCCTTTTATTCTTATAATGAGGACTGGTCATTTTACATGAAGTGCAATTAGATCCCATTTTATAATTTATTCTTTGGAAATCATTAATTTTATTTTAAAAAAGTATTTATTCAAAGTGTTATTGAAAATACTTTTTGGAAAATAATTTAAAATTTTATGTTATTGCTTTTAGGTAAATTTTTTTCGATTTTCGAGAGAAACAAAAGAACTTGGTCAAATACAAATAATTTTTTCCCTCCTATATAATAATATCGGGAGGAAATTTTTAAAACAATTTCATAATTTATAGAAAACATTTGAAAAAATTAAAATACCAAATTTAATGAATTATTTAATTTTAATTAATATTAAAATGCAATTTATTTTTAGATCAATTTAATATAAAAAATGTTCGCAAAACCAGATTCAGCTATTAAACAAAATATTACCTATGAAGATTCAAAATTAAAATTAAAAAATTCGAAGTTTGATACAAATACAAACTTTATTACTTCTTGTCATAGAGAAAATTTATTATTAAGCGAATGCGAAAGCAAATTAAGCGCATTTTCTGATAGATTGAAAAATACGAATATTGATTATAATACAAGTTATATAAAAACTTATAAAAATGAGAATTTTCATCAAAGCTTGAAAAATTCTGAAAATGGAAATATGAAAATTATAAAATCTCAATTACCTAATGATCTAAATAACGTTGAAAATAAAAATTTTAATCTTGAAAACTTTTTTGATGAAGTATATTATGAAAAAGAATTAGAATCACAATTTATAATTTATATCAAAGATAAAATTGTGAATAGAATTGATTATTCTAAAATTTTTATATTAAATAATAATAACTTTTTTGTTTTGCAAATTCCTTTTGATAATAAAAAAAGTCAAATATTTAGAGTGGATTATGGAAGGACTTGTATCATGAATAATTATACAATTGAATTAACTGAAGATATTTTAAAAATCATAATTGGAGTGGAAAATAATTGCGAATTTCAAAAAATTGCAAAAATTCAAAAACTCAATAAAATCATAATGTTTAAACTTTTTTTTAGATATTTTAAAAACATTTCAAGCAATAGAATTATTTACAAATCAGCAATTTATTATAACAATAATAAATTAAAAAAGAAAATTTTAAATTTGTTAAAATTTTTTTATTTGATTAAAATCAAGGAAAATGTATACAATATAAAAATTCGCAGATTTATTATGAAAAAAAATAATTTTATATGGAAAATAAAATTATATAAAGAAGAAAAATCTGCGAAAGCTATTCATTCTCAATTTAAGTTGGTAAAAATTTTTTTTAATGTATTTCGATTTAAAGCAAAAAGAATCACGAAATGTAAATCAACAATGAATTTCAATTTTAATAATAGCGCTTATCAAGTAAAACAATATCATGAAAAAATAATGAAGGAGAATATTGTTTTATCTTTAAAAAATGAAAAAAATAGAAGAATTCTTTTCAAGAACAATATTAAAATGGCTGCTGTTTTATTTGATTTATTTACTAAACGAAAACTTTACAATATTATCAAATCAAACTATGTAAATATTAAAGGAAAAGAAGAATTGGCATTTAAAGTTTATAAATTTAAAAGAAAACTAATTTTTTTCAAAAAATTATTTGAAAATAAACATTCTATGAAGAAGTTTTACTATGTTTCCAATAAATACAATTATTTTAATCATTTATTTTTGTTTTTCATAATTCAAAAGTATATTAATTTTTCTCAAAATAAAAAGAAAGAAAATATCAAAATATCTGATTCAGAAAATCCTTCAGAAATCTATTTAAAGAATATTAAAGATAAAAGTTATCGAAGTTTTTCTACGATTAATAATAAAGAAGATAGTTTTATATGTGATGTTAATTATAATAATTCTAATTCTAATTTAATTATCGATCTAAATAAAAGTGGATTAGAATTTTCGATAAACAAATATTCCAATAAAAATAATTACAATGTTTTCGATAAAAACTGTAACTTTAAAATCACAACTAATTTCAAAAATTATATTTTTTCGAATTTTTATAATAATAATTTTCATTATCCATTGATTAAAAATATTTTTAATATCTTGAAAAAAAACTGGAAATATTCTAAAAATACAAGAATAAAGTTATCCGAAACAATAGTTTCAAGAAAAATAAAATTGAATAAAGAACTTAATTTTCTGAAAATAAAAATGACACGACTCAGAGAAAAAGAATATCGAAAGACTTATAGAAGGGTTTTTTGGAATAAGTTCAAAATGAGACTCAATCAAAAGAAATTGCAAAAAATTTTAAAAGAAAAAACAGAAGCTGATATTTTTAAGCTGACTTTCTACAAAAATTATTTTATATTTATTAATGAAATTGATAAGCGGATAAAATTTCGTAAATATATGGAATCTCAAAAAAAATATTTATTGAATAAACTTAAGAAATTTAAATTTTACCAATTTTTAAGTTCATTATATATGAAACGAAAAATTCAAAAACAGCTTTATGACGATAATATAAATCATAATTATTATCAAAATAAAAAAAGAATTATTCATTTAAATAATGAAAATCATGTTAATATTAAAACGCAAAATTTATCTAAAAAATCAGATCAACAATTTATCTCTCGTTTAATATCTTCTAAAAATTATCTAAATGAGCTTAAAGAGAGATTCTCTAATTTTAAGAGACTTCTAAATCTCCGTTTAAATTACTATAAATTAATCATAAACTGCAAAAGAGATATGATTATTAAAAGAAAGACGAATAGATTTAGAGAGATTTGTTTAAAAATTAATAATAAATTTTATCATAAAATCAAAAATCTAAAATTAATTACTAGACAAAACCGATTCGAAAGGAAGAAGCAAATAAAAAGTTTTTATAATAAAATTATAAATTTAATAAGAAATAAAAAGAGGAATATATTCATCCGATCAAACTTAATAAATAATTCCAAAAAGATATCTTTTGTGGCTTTGAAGGAATACAATTTTTATAAAAAAAGGAAAAGTCAAAATGATATATATTTTGGAAAAATTTTAAAATCTCTTCAATACAAATATTATTACGAAACATACTTTTTAAAATCAGCAGAAATTTTGAAAATGAAGAAATACTTAAAATTAAAATTAAAGAAAATACAAATAAAAAATATAATAAAAAGTTTTAAAAAAATAGCAATAAATAAGAAAGTAAATAATCTATTTAAAAATTATATGAAGTTGAAATATTTGAATAAATCGTTATGTTTGGCCAGAAATAAAAGTAATGATAAAAACCTTCAAAGAATCTTTAAAACAAAAATAAGGAAATATTTCTTTAGATGTTTTTTGAGATGTTTAAAAAAGTTAAAAATTGTTCAAAATATAAAAAATAGAAAAAAGCATCTTTTGAATATATTTCGTGAAAATAATACCAAGCATCTAATCAACAATATTATTATTACTAAAAGTCATAGGAATCTAGAACAAAAAAGCAAAGAAAATTTTTTAATAAAATTATTCTTTATTAAATTAAAAAAAATAAACTATACATTAAAAAAAATCAAGTTAATTTACATTAAATTTTTGAGAAGAGTTTTTATGAGAAAAATAAAACTTAAATTACTAAACAAAAACAAGAAAATTTATCAATTTGATGTTATAAATAAAAAAATTCGAAGGAAAATTATGCAAAAATATATAATAACAAAAATTATTATAGCTAAAACTTTGAAAATGTTTAATGTCTGTAATAAATGCTTAGATTTAAACAGAAAAAAATATTTTTCTTATTTTTTTTTCAAATTTAAGAAAAATTATAAAGAAAATTTAATAAAACAGAGAATAAAAAAAATCAAAATCAGAGAATTTCTAAAAATAATAAAGTTTAAAACTCAAAAAAAAGCAAATGAGAAAAAAAAATCAAGCAAGATTCGATTAAAAAATTGCTTAAAATATTTCATTAATAAAATATTAGAAAGTATGGTTTTAACACAAAATCTAAATATATTAAAGGAAAAAATTTCATATATCATTATAGATAAGAATTTTTTTATTTTGAAGAAGAACATAAAAATTAAGAAAAAATTAAAACAAAATAATCAAACTATTACAAATAAAGATTCGCTCAGGCAACAAACAAGTTATAAAAAATTTTTAACTTTAATAAAAGCGAAGATTAAAATCAATAAAATAAAACAAATATCTTTAAAACAATTTAAAAATCTTCTAAAAGAAGTATTTGTTAAATTAAATATTAATAAATATAAATATCAGAAGAGAAAATTATCGATAAAATTGCAATATAATAATATTTGCAAAAACTTTTTAGTATTGAAAAATACTTTGAAAAACAATTCGAAAAAAAGATTATTAAAATTAAAAGAAGAAACCTATAAAAATAAATTTGAATATTCAAAAAACATTAAAAAATTTCTCATAAAAATAAGAAGAATAATTTCGTTAAGATGCATTTGCAAAGTTAATTTAAATAATAAATCTAATAATTTTTTTCTAAAATTAGACAGAAGTTTCAATAATTCTTTGAATAACACTGAATTTGAAAAGTATTCGCATTTAAAAAATAAATACAATATTTTATTTTTTAAGAGCTTTTTGAATAGAATAAAGCAATTAATTGAATTTCGAAAAATATCTTTGGTCCTAAGAAATAAATATATGAATCGTTTTACTATAGGTCTTTTTAAAAAAAAATCGAACATGATGTACAATAAAAATCAAAAATTAAAAGCATTACAACTTTTGTATATAAATTATTTATTCAAAAAGCTATTTAAACTATTTAAGAATATTAAGAATGAAAAACTAATGATTTCATCTTTTAATCTTAATACTGAAAGTAATCTTTCAATTTCAAAATTGAATAAAAGCATTTTGAATTATTCTAATAGCTTTAAATTGAAAATTTCTAATTTTCTTAAAAAAATAAAAAAAAGTGTTTTGGTAAAAAAGAGTTATGAAAAATTTTACCAACATCAAATAATTTCTGAAAGTAAAAATTTTGTGAAAAGATTAAAATCTGTTATATCTAATCATCAATTTAAAGCTTATTTTAAAAATTATTTTGAAATACAAAATAAATTAATCAATTATAAATTTTTTCTTGACAGATTATTAAAATCATTGATATCAAAAAAGGAAAATAAATTAAAATTAAAATCCAAATTTTTTAATCTTCTCAAAAAAAACACTGAATATGAAAAAATGCTCAAATCCTATCTAGAAGAAGCTAATTCTATATGATATAAAATACATACTTTTCTCAATTTTTTTCATTTGATTTTGAGACACAAGTTTAATAAAACTTCAAATTTTCTGTTATAATTAAACTATATAATAATTTTTATTAAATCCTATAAAATACATAAAAATAAATGATTTAATTATTTTTTATTCTTTTAAACACTTTTAAAATAGAATTAAATCTAAAAACATAGGTGAATTTTGTCTAATTAAAATTGATTTTATTTATCTTTTCTAAAAATTAAAAACATTTCAATTTATAATTAGAATTTGAAAATTCTTTGATAGAAATACTCTCTGAGAAAAGAAAAACAGATGAATAATATATGAATATAAAGTAAAAATAATTTAAAAAGTTTTTTTTCTCAAGAATAAAAATCAGAAAAGAAAATATTCATTTATTTTCTCATTAAATATTTAAAAAAAAATTTAAATTTTGTTTTTATTTAGAATTATTTTCTATTATAAAGTTCTTTTTATAAAAATTTATTGATAAAATCAAAAGGAATTTATATAAATATTTAAATTATAATTAACATATAAAAAAAGAAAACTATATTCCCCATAATATAATTTCCAAATGTTTTGATATAATAAAAATAAAAATAATTAACTTCTACATTAATCATAAAATAATTTATAAAAGTAGGAGATAAAATATGAAAATTAACGAAATAAGAAAATTTCAAACACTACTTTCAAAAAAAATCCTGTCGTCTGAAGTAAAAATTAGATTTCTTAAAATTAGTCCGTTTTTACTAAATATACATTAAACCTTGATAAAACAATTGCAGAAAATTATTTTTCAGATTTATTAAATTCCTTCCAAAATTTGTTCAACGTAATTAAAAATTTTTTTTTAAGTTCTCTTTGATTAAAAAAATTTATCGTTAGACTTCTTATTTAAATCGTATTCTTATAGAATTTTAAGATGGTAAAAATTTTTATTCTTACTTTCAAATAGGAAAGCTTCCTTATGACTATTGCAAGAGAATACAAAGAAAAAATTCTTATATTGGCTTTTAATTTCATTTACAATTCTAAATTTTTCAAAATCGAAAAGGGAGAAGAAATTCTAAATTATTTGGAGGAATTTGAAGAAAACCAAAAGGAGATTATAATGGCTTCATCAATGATAGTAATTAAAGTAAGTAAATATTATGTATCTTATGCTTCATTTTTTAAAGAAACATATACGATAATGTTAAAACATTTTATTTTTATATTTGTCATTTTATTTCTATAAATCATTAATTTTTTTGGCATTCAAAATTTTGCTTTGATTAAAAATATCAAAATTGTTTGGAAAATTTGTAAATTCAATTAATATTAAAACATCATTTTTTATTTTAAATCAACTATAAAAAAATGTAATTTTATATTTTTTTTAAAAGAACAATTAAATTATGAAAGAAATATATTTATTAAACTATTTTTTTATTCAAAGTAAATAAATAATTTTCATATTAGATTTATGCAGACAATCATTGCTCAAACCTACTTCCTAATTTAATTGAATACACAATTGAAAATAAAATTAATTTCAAAAGAGTAATCGAATATGAAGTTGAAATCTTGCAATACTTTGATTGGAAATTAAATGAAATTATAAGTCCAAATGAAATTTTTGAAGTTCTCTTTTATTATCTGAATTTAAAGATAAACTCATATAATAAAGATATTTTACTGGACTTTTACAACACACTTTTTGATGAAATAGTTTTTCGAAATCTAAAAATTTTGTTAAAATTCAATATTGGAATCTTAAGTGCTTCGATTTTTTATTTCGCTCTGTCTTCCATTGAAGATATGATTGAAATCGAACCATATAAAAATTTCATTTTGGCTTTCCTGATTTTTCCTGCTATTAGCATTGATCATTTCATTGAGTTACAATTTATTTTAAAAAAATTTTCGAAAAATGATATTGAATATTTTTCTTCTTTTATATCAAATATAAATGGATGCTGCAATATTTTAAATGAATTTCTAATTCAATGATAAATTTTACTTATTTGAAAATGATCCCAAAAACATTTTATATTCTCTATATAAAATTTAAGTTTTTTGGTGTATTTATTTTTGATTAATAGTAATTAATAAGATATTATTGAGGAAAATGTCATTTTAAATTAAAAAGAAAAAAATTAACTGATGATTCTTTTTTGATGATTGAATTATATAAATTTATGTTGAATACAGTTAATTTTCAAGTTTTTATGAACTGAAAAAAATTCCTTCAAATTTTACAAATTTTAAGGAATTTGTTAAACTAAATGTTTAAAAATAAGTAAAAGTTCTGAATCTATACCATTTGATTGGATAGAAAAATTTTAATTAATTAATTAATTTGATTGTTGCTGTTATTGGTGTATTTAAATTTATTATTTTATAAACAAATGAATAAATTTATTTATTAATTACTTATTAATAAATTTTATATATAATCAATATAATAATTTTTCCAATTTATTAACTTCATTTTATTAATGATTTTATCATTTGATTTATTAATTTTTGTAAAATTATAAAACAATAATTTAATTTACTCTTTTAGGTAAAAAATTTTTAATTTAAACTGAATATTTTGTATAAATTATTATATTAAAGATCATTTTCTGTTAATTTAATAAATATATCTTCTAAGGTTACTTGAGAAATAGCCCAATTATTTATCAACAATTTTTCCTTTTCTTTTTGAATATTATCAAATAATAATTCAGCATTAAACTCTTCATTTGGTATCTTTAAAATAATTATATAAATAAATAAAAATTTTACTCAAAAAAATATTTTTAAAAAATATATGATATTCTAATAATATTACAAAAAATATAAGAGTGTTTTTATAATTCTCTTCAATTATTGCCCCTGAAAAAGTGTTTTTTATAAACTTTTGAACTCTTTGAGATCTATCTTCCATAAACTCTTCTTCAGATAAATTTGGAGTGATTTGCTTTTTTAAATCATCAGTAAATTTACTCAAATTAAGAACTAATTTAAATCCTTTTCCATATTCTTTTTTTAATTTATGCTGAGTTCCTAAACATTTCAATGAGCCATGTACAATAATTCCAATTCTATCTGATAAAACTTCAACTTCCTCCATTAAATGTGTTGTTAGAATAATACATTTGTTTTCTTTGCAGTTAGACAAAATCTCCCAAATTTGCCTCTTATTTTCAGGATCTAAACCTGTGGTTGGTTCATCTAAAAATACTATTTGAGGATTTCCTACTATACTAATCCCCAAACTTAGTCTCCTTTTCATTCCTCCTGAAAGTTCTTTTACTAAATAATTTCTAAACTTTTCTAGCTTTGTATCTCTTAAAGTTTTTTCGACATTCTTATATTATTATTCGTAATATTATATAATTTTGTAAAATGAATAGAAAAAAAATTAATGTTTAAGTAAGTCTCTTATTAAAAAAAAAATTTATACATCTTTCATGGATGATGAATGAACATTTTTAAGTCTTGAATAAAAATATAGATGATCTTCTACACTTAGATCATTCCATAATAAATCAAATTGAGGACAGTATCCTATTAATTCTTGGACTTTATCTATGTGGTCCTTTATACTATATCCTCCAACCCAAGCATCTCCCTTTGTTGGTTCATAAATTCCAGTTAAAAGACTAAAGAAAGTTGTTTTTCCTGCTCCGTTGGGGCTTAATATAAAAATATTAATTCTTAAATTTTAACAAAAAAATTTACAATTCAAAAAAAGTTTTTAGATAAAAATACCCTAATAAGCCAAATATTTCATTGTTTTTAAGAACGAGACTTAAATTATTTAAAGCTTTTTTAGGCTTGAGATTTTTCTTATTTGATCCGTAAATCTGAATATTAGATTTATAAAAAAGACATATTGATCTATTTTAAGAGAAAAAAAAAATATACTTTTGTTAAACGATCAACAACTAGAGGAAATTCTTTTTTATCAATACCTAAATCTTTTATTTGTTCAACTTCCTTTTTTACTTCATCATCCATCTCTATATCATTCTGCATTATATTAGAAATTTCCTGAGTATTGTCCAATTCTGATTGAACTTTATTTTTTTTATTTTTGAAATTTTTTATCAATTTTTTCACACAAAATAATGGATGCCTTCTAACTCCAAATTGTTGTGGAACAACTTCATACAAGTACATTCCCATAAAAATATATAAAAAGCCTGAAAAAAATAAAACCCATATACATGTAATTAATTCATCTGATAACATTGAAAATGAACTAATGCAACTTTCATAACCGCATTTTATTGTTAGATGATAGAAAATTCTACAAATATTGAAACTAGGATAAAATAATAGCCAAGTTGGCATCCTTTTAGGAAAGTCAAATATTGTAAAATTCAGACTTACAGCTAATAATGTTGTCCACAAAGAAATTATATATCCAATGACTATGTTTTTATTGTAATTATAAATACCCTCAGGAAAATTAAGAATTCAATAAAATAATGAAATTTAGAAAATAATCTTACTTGTAGCAGATCTTGCATTATTAATAAATGCTTGGAAAAAAAAAGCCATTCCAACCTGACATAATCCCCATCCAAAATAAATCAATATCTACATTTATTAATTAAATATTATTGGAAAAAGCTTAAAAATATTTGAAAATTTTACTAAAATTATTAAGTTAGTCTGTGTAAAGAGCGTTAATCCTAAAAAGACACTTCCAAAAAGATTAAAAATAATCATTGTAGCCGAATATAATAAGAAATTAAAAGCAAAGTTGCTTAGCCAATAAAATCTCATTTTCATTCCGTTAATTTTCATTATCTCAATTAATTTGGATTCTTTTTCTAATACTATTGTATATAAAAAAAGAGGCATTAGCAATGAAACTGCCATTGGATAAAAAGTAGAACCAGCAACATTAATAATTCTTTGAATATTATCACTATCGTCTTGTTTATAAGGCATTATTTGAACTCCTGAAACAATAAATATATCATCAAAGAATTTTCTAAAATAAGATTTATTAATCAAATCAACAGCCCATAAAATTCCGTTTATTACATTTACGACAGGACTATAGTCATTTTTATTAGGATTATAAATTGATAATTTAGTTATTCCATTTGATCTATGATAGGGAGGCATTCTATTATCATTGACACTTACAGTATAAGAAAATTCTTCTGAGTTAATCTTGTTAATTTCATATGCACCATCTGGGACTATAGAAATATTTGTTTCATTAGCCAGGATATTGAAATCAAGAGAATTTACATTATCTACTCTATTGTATAAATTTTCGTTTAAACTATAGTTTCCATTCTTTATTTTTAATCAAAAAATTTTTAAATTTAACTATTTTCATTTAAATTTTTATAAGAAATTTTATATGTTTTTCGTTTTTATAAATAGTCTTTAATTTACTGATTCAATAAAATATGGAGACATTCTATTTATTCTATCACATTGAGTTTGAACAACATTCGATTCACTCTTTAAAATTCCAGTAGAATTACCATCTATAAGTCCATCATTATATCCGAAGAAATTTCTACTTTGTTCATCTTTCGCTAAAGGGCCAAATTTATATAAATACCATTCTTCGCAATTAGAAATTTTTATTAAATCTTTTGTATATTGAAATTTTGAATAAATTGGTAAATTAAATAAAAATGGCATTTTATTTTTCACACTTAATCCAGTATTTTTAATTTGAGTTTCAACAATCATTTTAATTAAAGCTATAAATCCCAAGCATAATATAGGAGTAATCATCTATAATAAAGTTAAAATTTAATAAATATTTATTACTTGGCAAACTAGAGAACCAGTTTGTCTTTTTATAAGTTGAAAATTTTTTAAAAGCAAACCATTGAATTGGTTAGACATCTTATTTTAAAATATTTTTTAAATATTTAAAAATTCTTATTCTGAAATTTTTAAATATTTTTTTATATTTGTTTTTATAATTAATTTATCATTTAAACTGATATCAAAAAATTTTAAAAAATTAAATAAAATATTTTTATTAAAATATTGACCTCCTTTTATATTCTATATTCTTAAATTTTGAGCTTTTAATCTTGATAAAATTTATATTTATAGATTATTTGGGGATTGGGGATTGGGGATTGGGGATTGGGGATTGGGGATTGGGCCCAATCCCCAATCCCCAATTCCCAA
>Ga0194116_10002677_pt1 | contig 22563 bp, 26 predicted proteins | sample TA2MahsurfametaG_4_FD_148617 | JGI IMG/M metagenome (GOLD analysis project Ga0194116, IMG submission 148617) | Freshwater microbial communities from Lake Tanganyika, Tanzania - TA2015008 Mahale S9 surface | ecosystem: Environmental > Aquatic > Freshwater > Lake | place: Tanzania: Lake...
TCGAAAGAAGAAATTATTTCTTTTCTCTCCATTTCGGAAAATCTTTGGTTAATCTTACCTCAGGATAAAATTTCTGACTTTAAGGCAGATAAAGAATCTTGCTCATTTAAAGTTCAAGGAGGAATTACTATTTCATTAGTTCAAAATGGTAATGAAGACAATAAATTGTTTCTGAAGTCGGGAGAGAAAACACCTTTTCCGTTTAATTTAACCATTCATTTGATAGAAAATGGGTCCTTGACAGATGGACATATACATTTTGATGGTGAAGTAAATGCCTTTTTAAAAATGATGGTTGAGAAACCACTTTCTGCCTTGTTCAATTACATGTCAGAAAAACTGAAAAGTCACTTCGAGCAATAACGAATTTCCTTTATTCCATACTCTCTAACTTCCTCATCGACTTTAACTTCTAGGAATCCATTATTCTTTACTCCGATAATTTCACCTTCAAATTTTCCATTTTCATCTTCGTAAAAAGATTGTGTGTTTTTTTGATAAAGGTGTGTTTCGTATGCCGACTTTCGTTTTTTGCTCTCACTTTCATCAAATTTACTAAAAAGTGAATTCATTTGATGGCATAATTCATTGAAAACGATTTCAATAGAAATTTCTTTTTTTATATCTAATTGAATGCTTGTTGCCTCAATACCATTAAAATCAGTTTGATTAACATTTAGTCCAATACCAATAATTGAATTTGAAATGAATTCTCCGGAAAGTTGATTTTCAATTAAGATTCCAGCGATTTTTTTTCCTCGAATTAAAATATCGTTCGGCCACTTTATTTGTGACTCAATGTTAAATATTCCTAATGTTTTGACAATGCAAATGCTTGTTATCCAAGTTAATTCGTGTTGCCTCGATACTGACAGATTGTCGGGTTTAAAAATGAATGAAACCAATAAATTTTTTCCTGACTCAGAATGCCAAGAGTTTCCGCGTTGTCCCTTTCCAAAGGATTGCGAATCTGCCAGAATTGCCGTTCCATTTTGACAAAGTTGGTCTGAAATTAATGTGGCAGCAAAATTGTTGGTAGAATCAGTATGTGATAAATGAATGATTTCTTTTCCGAAAACGTTGACTATGGCATTTGATTGTTTCATAAGGTAAGACCAAAATTAAAATTTATCAACTAGATTTGTGTTTCAAGAATTAATAAATGCGAAAAACTAAGAAAATTACTGAATCCGAACTATTGTGTAATACAATTGTTGAAGGAATGCAGGAAAATAAGGCGAAGGATATTGTGGTGCTCGACTTAAGACATTTGGACAGTGCAGTTTGTGATTTTTTTGTTATTTGCAGTGGAGAGTCAAGCACACAAGTGGATGGAATCAGTAATTCAGTTACGCGTTTCACACGAAAAACTTTGAAGGAAAAGCCCTGGCACATTGAAGGAAAAAACAACAGCGAATGGATTTTATTGGATTACATCGATGTTGTGGCTCATATTTTTTATAAAGACGCACGCTCATTTTACGACATCGAAGATCTTTGGGCGGATGCCAACAGAACAGATATACCAAACATTCAGTAATAAGGAATTATGTCAGAAAACAAAAGAAAAAATCCATTTTCAATTTATTGGATTTATGCAATTTTAGGAGTCGCGTTAATTGTGGCTGAAATTTATTGGAATTCAGGTTCACGCGCAGTCATAACCAAAAAGAATACTTTATTGGAACTAATAGACCAACAAGGGGTTAAAAACGTAAAAATCGTTAATCAATCCTGCTGCGAATTTGAACTAACAACCAAGGGGATTCAACTTGTAAATCAAGCGAAATCCGGTGAATTAAGTGAAATGAAAAAGGTGATTAAACGATCATCAAATAAAGGTAAGTCAATCGTTTTTGAGTTGGAGAATATTGGAAGTCATGCCAACTTTGAGAAAGCATTGGAAGAACATGGTTACAACAATTATGAAAATGTCACGCAAGTAAACTACCTGATTAATATTCTAAATTACATTCTGCCTTTCGCTCTAATTATCGTCATTTGGATATTTGTTATGAGAAGAATGTCTGGTGGAGGTGGTGGAGGCGGTGGCCAAATTTTCAACATCGGTAAATCGAAAGCTCAGGTTTACGAAAAAGGCAAAACAACCAATGTTACCTTTAAAGATGTTGCGGGTTTGCAAGGAGCGAAAGAAGAAATCGTAGAAATCGTAGAATTTCTAAAAAACCCTAAGAAATACACCGAGCTTGGTGCGAAAATACCGAAAGGAGCTTTATTAGTAGGTCCTCCGGGAACAGGTAAAACTTTATTAGCGAAAGCTGTTGCTGGTGAAGCAAAAGTTCCATTTTTCTCCTTATCAGGTTCTGATTTCGTTGAAATGTTTGTAGGAGTTGGTGCATCACGCGTTCGCGATTTATTCAGACAAGCCAAAGAAAAAGCACCTTCCATTATTTTTATTGATGAAATCGATGCAATTGGTCGTGCAAGAGGTAAGAATAATGGTTTCAATTCGAATGATGAACGAGAGAATACATTGAACCAGCTTCTTACAGAAATGGATGGTTTTGGAACAAATTCAGGTGTTATTATTTTAGCAGCAACGAACCGAGCGGATGTGTTGGATAGTGCTTTAATGAGAGCAGGTAGATTTGATAGACAAATTTACGTTGACATGCCGGATATTAATGAACGAAAGGAAATCTTCCAAGTTCACTTAAAGCCATTGAAGTTGGAAAAGGATATTGATATCGACTTTTTAGCTAAGCAAACTCCAGGATTTTCCGGTGCCGATATTGCCAACTTATGTAACGAAGCAGCCTTGATAGCGGCAAGAAAAGATAAAAAGCATGTTGAAAAACAAGATTTCTTAGATGCCGTTGATCGCATCGTTGGTGGGTTAGAAAAGAAAAATAAAATCATAACAAAAGACGAAAAGAAAGCAATAGCCTTTCATGAAGCTGGTCACGCCACGATTTCTTGGTTACTGCAATATGCACATCCGCTGGTGAAAGTTACGATAGTTCCTCGAGGTCAGTCGCTTGGAGCAGCATGGTATTTGCCTGAGGAAAGAAGCATAACGACAACTGAACAAATTTTAGATCAAATGTGCTCGGCTCTTGGCGGTCGTGCTGCAGAGGAATTAATTTTTGGTAAAATCAGTACAGGAGCTTTGAGCGACTTAGAAAAAGTCACAAAACAAGCATATGCAATGGTCTCTATTTATGGATTAAACAAGCGAGTTGGAAATATATCATTTTATGATTCTCAAGGTCGAGATATGTTTACAAAACCATATTCAGATGAAACTGCTCGCGTAATTGATGAAGAGGTTAGTAAATTGATTGAAAGTCAATATCAGCGAGCACTTAAGGTTCTAACTGAAAACAAAGATAAGTTAACTGAATTGGCGAATAAACTGTTAACAAACGAGGTTATTTTCAAAGAAGATTTGGAACTTATTTTCGGTAAAAGACCTTGGGATATATCAGAGATTTCACATCTATCAGAACCACAGGAATCTGCTAATTCTTCAGTTGCAGCTGAAATTGAAACAGAAGAAAAAACTATTGAATCCTCTGTAGAACAAACCAAATCAGAAAATGATTCTGATACGAGCACTGATAGACTTGACGACTCTAATTCAGAAGAGTCAAAAAATGCTTGATTCGAATGATATTGGTTTTAGATACCATTAATTTGATTTTATTCGAGGAAATAAAAGCACTTTTGAAATCCGTTGAAATTCCTTTTGTGGCAAAAAATAACGCTTCATCTATGTTTAATAATTTCGGTAATTACGAAATATATGTAACTTCGGAGTTTGAAACCAGCGCAAAAGAATTGATTAATAATGCCATTGGGTAATCTCGCGACAAGAAGTATAACCGGTTTAATTTTTGGAATCGTTGTAATTGGTTCCATTCTTTGGGATCCTTACGCCCAATCATTGGTTTTTTCTATTTTTATGGTTCTTGGACTGATTGAATTTTATCGTCTATTTAAAAATCATGAAATTGTACAAGTTAGTCACGAAATTGGATTGTTCATTGGTATTTTCATTTTTTTGTTATTGGTTGGTGTGAGTATGAAGCTTCTCCCACTTATTTCAATTACAGTCATATTCCCCTTGTTTTTTACGCTTATTTTGAACGAGTTATGGAAGAAAAAGGATCATCCGATTATAAATATTTCAGTTCTTGTATTCGGAGTTATTTATATTGTGGTGCCTTTTTATTTAACAATTGATTTAAATCTAAGAAGCACAAGCTATCTTCCAACAGTTGTAGGGATGTACTTCCTTATTTGGACCAATGATTCTTTTGCTTACTTCAGCGGGAGGTTGTTTGGGAAACGAAAACTTTTTGAACGTATTTCACCGAAAAAAACCTGGGAGGGAACAATTGGCGGAGTATTATTTACTCTTCTAGTAGGATACCTAATTGGTGCCTTTATAAATAAAGGGCAAGAATTATTTTGGGTAATCGCGGCTGTAATCGTTGCCCCGTGTGCAATCTATGGAGATCTGCTGGAATCATTATTCAAACGAAGTTTAAACATTAAAGATTCAGGAAAAATTTTACCCGGACATGGTGGCATTTTAGATCGTTTTGATGCGGTATTATTTACCATACCGTTTTTTTACTGTTGGTCGATTATTTATACATATTGGCAAAAATGAAGCTATGAAATTACATCGCGAAGGTTATGGAATTATGGCAGGGACACTGGTTGCTGTTCTGGGATTAACTGCTCTAAATTATTGGGCATTCAGTAAATGTGATTCAACCATTCTTTTATGGTTAATTGAATCGGTATTACTAACATTTCTTATTCTCGTTGTTCAATTTTTCCGTGTTCCAAAGAGAGATTGTCCTTTTGGCGAAAATGATATTGTATGTCCTGCAGATGGAAAAGTTGTAGTGGTTGAAGAAGTAGAAGAGAATGAGTATTTCAAGGATAAACGAATTCAAATCTCCATTTTTATGTCACCCTTGAATGTGCATGCGAATTTCTTTCCAATTTGCGGTGAAACAACTTATGTGAAATACCATCCAGGATTATTTCTTGTAGCATGGCATCCAAAAAGCAGCACAGATAATGAGCGTTCTAGCATTGTGGTTAAACATTCGAGTGATAAGGAAATTTTATTTCGACAAGTTGCCGGTGCAGTAGCAAGAAGGATTTGTTATTATGCCCAAGTTGGAAAAACGGCTATACAAGGAGAAGAATTTGGTTTTATCAAATTTGGTTCAAGAATTGATGTCTTTTTACCACTTGATTCCAAAATAGATGTTAAAATTGGCGATATTGTCAAGGCAAAAACAACTAGGTTGGCTCATTTTTAAATTTTTTAATAACTTTACTAAAAAATAAGTATTATGAAAAAAATATTTTTAGCTCTAGCATTAACTGCATTTGTTGGTTCATTGGCAACTTCTTCTTACGCAGCTGTTACAGGTGTGAAAATAGAGAAAAAAGACGATGATAAGAAAAAAAAGAAGAAAAAGAAAAAATCAGGATGTTGCTCAACAAAGCAAGCACAGGAGAAATCTTGTTGTTCAAAGAAAGCAGCGAACTAATTAAATTCAACTAAACAAAAAAACGTCGGAGATTTTTCCGACGTTTTTTTATGCATTAAACTTTCAATTAACTGTAAATGGATTGATATTCTTTTTGATACTTGGCTAAAATTTTCTTTCTCTTAAACTTCAGTGTCGGTGTCAATTCATCTCCTTCAATTGTAAATTCTTTAGGAAGAAGGACGATTTTTTTGATTTGTTCCCAATTTCCGAATCCTTGATTGAAGTTATTAACCTCGTCTTTTATTTGTTTGTATACAGATTCATTGGCTGCGATTTCTTCATTGGTTACATTCTCTAAATTCAAACCATTTTTTGAGCTCCATTCTTTAATAAAAGCAAAACAAGGCACGATAAATGCTGCTGGAAATTTCTCGTTTTCCCCGATAACCATGATTTGTTCGATAAATCGGGATTCCTTGAATTTATTTTCCATAGCTTGAGGTGCGATGTACTTTCCACCTGAAGTTTTGAAGATTTCCTTTTTACGATCCGTAATTTTCAAGAATTTTTCTTCCTGAAAAATTCAATATCCACCAGTGTGAAACCAACCATCTTTGTCAATAACTTCATCGGTTGCAGTTTGATTGTTATAGTATCCTAGCATTACGTTTGGACCTTTAACTAGTATTTCCCCATCCTCTGCTATTTGAACTTGAACACCATCAATTAAGGTTCCAACTGTGCCAATTCGAATTCCTCGATCAAAAGAGTTTACGGAAACCACTGGTGATGTTTCTGTCAAACCATATCCTTCTAAAATTGGAATGTTTGCAGCAAGGAAAATCCGAGCTAATCGAGGTTGGAGGGCAGCGCTTCCAGATGCAATAGCACGAACATTCCCACCCAAAGCCAATTGCCATTTAGAGAATATTAACTTACGTGCAATCGCCAATTTGACTTTATACCAACCTGATTTACCAACCACATCATATTCTTCAGCAAGACCAACAGCCCAAAAGAATAATTTTCTTTTAACACCTGTCAAAGAATCTCCAGTTGCCATAATTTTATCAAATACCTTCTCAATTAATCTTGGCACCGCCGTAAATACATCCGGTTTTACCTCACGAATATTGTCTCCAATCGTATCCATGGATTCTGCAAAATGAATGGAACAACCAAGGTACATATACAAGTAGTGTAGCATGCGCTCGTAAACGTGACAAACCGGTAAAAATGTTAAAACACTTGAATTATTGTCAGCAGGTATCCTTGGTTTACAAGCTTCTAAATTAGATAATAAATTGTTGTGTGAAAGCATTACTCCTTTTGGGTTTCCTGTTGTCCCTGAGGTATATATTATTGTAACTAAATCTTCGCGTTTTACCTCGTTCATTCTGAGATGAACTTCCGATTCAGGTGTTGAAGATGCCGCTTCGAAAATATGTTTCCAATTGACAAACCCCTCAAGATCATCAAATGTGAAAAGATGAATTAGGCCTGCGATTTCGCTTTTAATGTTATTTATTTTATTTGCGAGTTCTAAATTTGAAACTACACATATTTTAACTTGTGCATCGTTAAATATGAATTTATAATCGTTTTCAGAAATATTCGGATAGACAGGAACAAGAATGGCTCCAATTTGCTGAACACCGATATCTAAAATATTCCATTCTACACGATTTGAACTAGCCACGGCCACCTTATCTCCCGGCTTAATTCCCAATGAAATCAACCCCTTTGAAACTTCCATGGCGCGAAGAATAAATTCACTCGTTGAAATAGGTTCCCAATTCCCCATTATCTTAGAAACAAACATCTTTGGATTTGGGAAGTTTTTTTGTTGCCAATAAGGAATATCAAATAATCTTTCTGTTCTTGTCATTTTATTTATTTTAGTCATCTAATATAGATAAAATGACAAACAATTACAATTTATTTGTAAAAAGAAATTTTAAGAAATAATTGGAATTTTTTTATAAATTCAAGGTGTTTAGACTTTCTATAAAGTTTTCCGCATTTTCATCTAATTCAATAGCTATTGCGCGAAATTCAGATTTCGTCTTTGCTGAGTTCATCTTAGACAGTGCATTATTGTAAAAATTGACAGCGTCATCAATTAGTTTCTCGCATGATTCAAATTTATCAGGATTTAATTCCTGAATGTAAATGCACTCATCAATTACATCAAAAACCAATGAATTTATACTCTTTTTTAAATCTCTTTTATTCGCCATTTTAATTTTTAAGCAAAAATAATTGGAATATGTGTAGTTTCTTGCTGAGTATTAAAAACATTTGAACATTACATTTTGAATGACCAATGAATTTGCGTTACATTCAGTGTTACTTTTTCCATTAATTTCGAAAAAAACGATTTTGAAAGTTCATTTTTATTTCACTCTGTTAATTATACATATTCTCGTTATGTTTTCATGTTCAGTAGGAAATCAGGATTACTCCAATCCAAAAACAACGGAGAATGATAGTTTTTCAGTTCCAATTGGCTGGTTTTCAGAGTTAAAAGGAGACTATTCGTTTGCAACTAAATGGGAATATGCGAATGGAATTGATATAAATGATTATCAGCAAATTATATGTTGGGATTGTCCGCCACGGGCGCAAAAAATGTTGGATAGGAGGAAGAAAATAATTGCTGACTCAATGAATATTTTTTACACGTTAGTTGACTCAACTAGACACTATTTTTCCTTAGATTCACGATCAACGTTGACAAATATGAAAGACATCAACTATTTATCTGTTAAGAAGTATGGTGATTTCACATTGGAAGGATTTACAAAAAGCACTGATAGTGTTAACTGCAGTCTATTTTTTCGGTTGAAAGATGATTTTGTGACCTCGTGGGCATACATAAAAAATAACGGGATAACAAGAATTTATACCTTGAAAGAAGGAAAGTTTTTTGCCGATAAGTCGCAATTTGAAAAAGGATTTTTAAAGGCCAATTTTAGTTTTGTGTACGACTCCGGGAATTCATTCAAAGCGCTTTATTGGAGCGGAAAAATTTACGCTAGAATTTCAGATTTGTAATGATATTCGAGAGCTGTTGCTAACATTTGCATGGTTTTTTCATCACAAAAATGCTTGAATAAAATAATCCATTCGGTTTTAAACTTCCGTACCTTTGCCACCATGTTGGTTAGAAGTGTCCAGTTAAGAAAAGGAAAGGAACAATCGTTGCTTCGAAATCATCCTTGGGTGTTTTCTGGGGCAATTTATACTGATGTTTCTCAATTTGATGATGGAGATGTTGTGGAAATAGAAGATTTTAAAGGTCGTTTTTTAGCACTTGGTCATTTTCAACATGCAACGATTTCTGTTCGAGTTTTAACCTTTGAAAGAGAAGAAATTGACCAAACATTTTTTGATAAAGTAATTAGAAATGCGGTTCAGTTAAGGTTAAATCTTGGACTTTTAAATAAGAAAAATAATATTTTCAGAGTTTGTCATGGTGAAGGCGACAACCTTCCAGGTTTGATTGTAGATTTTTACAACGGTGTTGCAGTGATCCAATGTCATTCAATTGGAATGTATCGTTCTCTAGATTTTATCGCTCAAGCTTTGAAATTGGCCTTTGGAGACAAGTTAATTGCGATATACTCGAAATCGTCAGATACAATTCCCGAACGAATTGATGCCAAGGATGAATATCTTCTTGGAAGTTGTGAAATACCCCATCTTGCTTTAGAAAATGGAGTTAATTACAAAATCGATTGGATTACAGGTCAAAAAACTGGTTTTTTCATTGATCAGCGAGAAAATAGAGCATTATTGGGTAAATATGCATTTGGTAAAAAAGTGCTAAATACTTTTTGTTATTCGGGCGGATTTAGTTTGCAAGCACTAAACCAAAATGCCCATTTAGTTCATTCATTAGATAGTTCTAAAAAAGCGATAGAACTTACTGAATCGAATGTTGAAATCAATTCATTTTCAGGAAATCATGCCTCTATTGTGGCTGATGCTATGGAATACATGAAAGATTTGAAAGAGGATTATGACATCATTATTTTGGATCCTCCGGCGTTTGCTAAACATAGAGATAAAAGACATCAAGCCATTCAAGGTTACAAACGATTGAATGCGCATGCCATTCGGCAAATCAAACCTGGAGGACTAATTTTTACGTTTTCCTGTTCGCAGGTTGTGGATAAGTATTTGTTTACCAATACCATAATTGCTGCTGCTATTGAGTCTGGTCGGAATGTTCGAATTTTGGAGCAGTTGCATCAACCTGCTGATCACCCAATTAATGCGTTTCACCCTGAAGGCGAATATTTGAAAGGTCTTGTTATACAAGTTATCTAATGCTGGATTTAAAATATAAAACAATTTTAGGTGTCGCATTGCCAATGATGGTTTCTGGATTTATTCAGTCCATCGTAATGATTACTGATTCAGCACTTATAAGTCGATATTCAACAGAGGCTTTTGTGGCAGTCGGTAACGGTGGGTTACTTTATGTTACGATGTATATGTGCTTAATTGGGATGGCTGATGGCGCTCAAATCATTATTGCACGAAGAATAGGTGAGGAGCGACAAAGTGCAATTGGAAGAGTGTTTGGGACGACTGTCATCACACATTTTCTTCTTGCTACCCTGTTTTTCGTTCTACTTTATTTCTTGATGCCAGATATTATCCTGTCGTATTCAAAAGATCAATTTGGATGAGAGTTGCAAGGAGATTTCATTCACATTCGAGCATTTGCCCTCTTTTTTGCGATGATCACATTGTCAATTCAAGCTTTTTTTGTAGCCACTGGAAAAACGTGGGTTGTGTTAATTGCTGCTCTAATTACCGCAGTTTCAAATATGGTTTTAGGTTATGGTTTGATTTTGGGAAATTTTGGTTTTTCCAGACTTGGAGTCGAAGGAGCAGCCATGGCTTCAACTATTGCAGATGGTTTGGGAATGCTATTTCTGTTCTTGTATTTAAGTTTTTCGGAGGAAAGAAAGCGATATCGTCTATATCAGTATTTCTCATTTGATGGGAAATCAATGTTGGAATTGCTAAAAATAGGCAGTCCACTCATGTTGCAAGGTTTCTTTGCTCTGGGAACTTGGAGCTTGTTTTTCACGTGGCTTGAGCAAAAAGGCCAGTTTGATTTAACGGTTTCACAAAATATTCGCTCAATCTACTTTTTAGCTTTTGTGCCAATTTGGGGATTTGCAGGAACAACGAAAACCTATATTTCACAATATCTTGGGCACAAGACATATGCGGCAATTCCAATCATTCAGAAACGAATTCAGTTTCTTACGGTCATATTTCTTCTCATTTCATTCCATGGAGCGATATTGTATCCTGAGACATTGATTCATTTAATTAATCCTGATGAACAGTATATTGCTAAAAGTGCTGAAATTTTGAGGCTAATTTCAATCTCCATTTTAATGTTTGGAATGATTTCCGTTTATTTTCAAACCATCCATGGTAGTGGAAATACACTTCATTCAATGATTATTGAGTTTTTGACTGTAGGTATTTATGCAGTCTTCAGTTATTTATTCATTAAAGTTTGGAATTTTGATATCTATTGGATTTGGACCGTTGAATACATTTATTTTGGAATTTTAGGATTATTTTCAATTAGTTATCTTCGATTATTCAATTGGAAAAATAAAGTTGTTTAAGGATGAGCGTGAATAAGAAATTGAGGATTGTTTTTATGGGAACCCCAGAATTTGCGGTAACTATTCTCGATGCGATAATAAAAAGCGGACATGAGGTTGTTGGTGTTGTAACGGTTGCTGACAAACCTGCAGGACGTGGACAACAGTTAAAAGAAAGTGCGGTTAAAATTTTTGCAAAAACTCAAAACTTACCTATTCTTCAGCCTGAAATATTAAAAGATAATCAGTTTCTGATGGAATTAAAGGCATTCAATGCTGATATTTTCGTCGTTGTCGCTTTTCGCATGTTACCGGAAGTTGTTTGGGCGATGCCGCCAAAAGGTACATTTAACTTACATGCTTCTCTGCTTCCAAAATATCGTGGTGCAGCACCTATAAATTGGGCTATTATTAATGGAGAATCAGAAACAGGCGTAACAACGTTTTTTATCAATCAAGTCATTGATACTGGAGAAATATTGGCACAAGAAAAAGTTTCAATCACAGAAAATATGACCGCAGGTGAGTTACACGACGCATTAATGAACCTTGGTGCAACATTGACAGTAGAAACGCTCGATAGAATTTCTACAAATGAAATTCAAGCAATTCCACAAGATGAAGAATTGGCTAAAAAACTGCCACATGCACCAAAAATATTTAAGGCTGATTGTGAAATCCAATGGAACCAAAACGCAGCAATAATCCATAATAAAATTCGAGGACTTTCACCTTACCCTACCGCCTGGTGCAAATTATTCAAAAATGGAGAAAAAATTACTTTCAAATTGTTTACCTCAAAAGTAACAACTGATGTTGCTGATTCAAAGTCATTGAGAAAAGGTACAGATGGAATTTTATTTCCTTGTAACGATTTTTACATCAGTATTTCTGAATTACAACCCGAAGGAAAAAGACGAATGAATTACAAGGAATTTTTGGCAGGGAACAGTCTTTCTGATTATTCTCTTCAACCCTAGTTCACGATTGTTATTTTTTGGATAATTAAACGTTTAAGGTTTTATCTCGTTATAAAAACTTAATATTTCTCCAAATGAAAGCTGTTATTCTCCTTATTTCACTTATTTCCTTTCAAGTGGTTTTCGCACAATATTATGTCCGAACTAAGAAAAACATCGGTGTTTACTCAACGTATAATTTCGGACAAGATCGGGTTCTTCAACCTTCCGTTCAAGTTGGTGTTTGTAGTCAATTTGGCCGACATTTTATTCCAGAAATCGGTGCGACTTTTGTTTCTGTAAATCAAGATGCTACGTTTCGCTCGCTCAATACAGGGCTTCAATATCGAACGCGATTATTGAAAATTCACGAACGAAAAAGAGGTGCAAAATGTAAATTTGAACTATTGGATTTATTTGTAGCACCAGAATATTTCTACACGTCAAATGAATCCTTTCGATTTGCTAAAAACACATACGCGCTGCGATACGGATTGGCAATTCATCACTTCGAATCTGGTGGGTCTAAAAGATCAAGGGCGTGGTTAACTAAACTGGAAGCTTATCATCGCACGTATTTTGGTGAAATCAGTTCAGGTAGACGTGAGTTCGGTATTGCCCTAAGAATTCAACATTTCAAGACGTATGATTTTCTGAGATGACTAATTGTTCTCTGATTTCTTGATTTCGTAGTTTATTCGAATACTTTTCTCTTGCTCCTCTTTTAATTTTTGTTGTTCCTCAGCAAGACGAACTTGTTCCCAATATTGACCTTCCAAATCTGGTGGTTCGATCCCAAGTTCTTTTTCTATCTCATATTGGTACTTTGGTCGCTGTGGCCCCAATTTTCGATAATAAAATGCTAAGAAAATCCCAACCAACATTCCTGAAAGATGTCCTTCCCAAGAAATATGTTGTTCCGTTGGAAAGATGCCCCAAATCATGCTTCCGTATAGAAAAACGATGAATAGCGACAAGGCTTGAAGTGGTAAATATTTTCGCAAAACACCAGAAGTAAAAAGAAATGCCGCCAATGCATAGATTACGCCACTCATTCCGATGTGATATGCTCCATTGTTTTTAGCGACAGCCCAAAGTAAAATGCCAGTGACAAACCAACTTAGCAAAAACACGCGAAGTGCGATTTCTCGATATGAATAGAATAAAAGTGTAAGCAGTAAAAATGTTGGAACTGAATTATTTAGTAAATGGCGAATGTCTCCGTGTGAGTGAATCCAAGGCATGAAAAATATTCCTTTCAAGCCATTCGAAGTTTTCGGCATCACACCGAGTTTGTGAAAATCATAAACGAACAAATAATCTGACCAATAAACTAACCACATGATTATGAGCACAAAAAGTGCTGGTGGAATGGCATTTCGCAAGTGGGATTCAAAATGGGAATTTGCTCGCATCGAGTTTTACCTTTTTCAAAACCCATGCCCTTTGAAAATTACTGACAGAGTGTCAAAATTTTATTCCAACTTCAAAATCATCCTTACCTTTGTTTTTATGGAAGGAATCAAAAATAAAGTCAAAGAGAGCGGATTGATTCAGCTTGATCTTGCTGATTTCAAACCAAAAGAAACAATCGTTGGAATTGACCTTTCGAACCAACTTTGGCAGGGATTGGTTTTGAAGGAAAAAGACTTTCGTGAGTGGATAAAAACCGAAAATTGGGAACAGTACTCTGGAAAAGCTGTTTTTATGTTTTGTTCAGCTGATGCCATAGTTCCTACATGGGCTTATATGTTGGCAGCATCCTCGCTGAATGGAATTGCATCAATTGCAGTTGTTGGTTCAAAATCAGATCTCGAAAAACAACTAATTCAACGAAATATCGAAGCGCTAAATGTAAATGAATTTATAAATGGAAAAGTCATTATCAAAGGCTGCAGTGATATTTCAGCTCCTGAATTTGCGATGGTTACGCTTTTAAATCACATTCAACCGGTTGTTTCTTCAATCATGTATGGTGAACCTTGTTCAACCGTTCCCGTTTTCAAACGTCGGAAAGTCAACTAAAAACTTTGTTTAAATTCCAAATTTCTTTCGGGTTCTTTGTTTAACTTTAACCCTCAATGAACGAAACCCAAATTAAGCCACGCCTTCGCGTTTTTGATTTAAGTATCATTGTTATCAGTTTGGTCATCGGCATGGGAATTTTTAGAACACCATCCGAAGTCGCATCCAAAGCAGGAACTCCAGATATTTTTTTTCTGGCTTGGATAATGGGAGCAATTATCAGTTTTTTTGGCGCCCTTACTTTTGCTGAAATTGGTTCTCGAATTCCTTCTGCAGGTGGTTTCTACAAGCTTTTTTCGATATGCTATAATCCTGTGTTTGCATTCATGGTTAATTGGATAACCGTAATTTCAAATGCGGCCTCCACAGCTGCAGTGGCGATTATGGGTTCATCCTACATTGCGCCCATTCTTTTTCCCAACTTTGAGGAAGCAACAGCCACAAAGATAGTCACCATGGGTACAATCTCATTACTCTTATTGATTAATTTGATGGGAATAAAAATAAGCGCGATGCTACTCAATGTATTGATGATTATCAAGATTGGACTAATATTGCTCCTAATTGGCTGTCTTTTTTTGAATTACGAAATACCAAATGTTCCAACACATGTTTCTTCATTACCAGCCAATTACAATCCGCTGAAAGCCTTTGTTTTGTGTTTTATACCGGTTTTTTTTACGTTCGGAGGTTATCAGCACACCGTTAATTTCGGGGGAGATATTTCAAATCCTTCCAAGACACTTCCAAAAGCTATTTTCTTTGGAATATCAGTCATTCTAATTTTATACTTGGCTGTGAATTACAGTTACGTCAACGTTTTGGGCTTTGAACATTTGGCAACATCAAAAACTCTTGCGGCAGATATGATTTTTATTCCATTTGGAAAAACAGCTTCTTTAATGTTGTCAATTGTTATGTTTTTTGCCGTAATGGCGTATGTGAACGTTTCCATTTTGAGTAATCCACGAATATATTATGCAATGGCTGAAGACCGTGTTTTACCAAATCTATTCAAGCGCGTCAATTCAAAAACACAAGTGCAAGAATTTGGAGTTATTTTTTTCTGTTTTATTATTTTTCTAACCTTGTTTTTCATGAATTCTTTTCAGAAAATATTGGATTACGTGATGTTCTTTGACAGTATTAGTTTAATAACTGCAGCCGGATCCATTTTTATTCTTCGAAGACGAGCTAAAAAAAATCAAGCTGATGAAAAGTCGATTTTTAAATTGAAATTCTACCCTTGGATTCCAATTTTGTATATTTCTATTTACACCTTGGTTAATCTCAGTGTTTTTCTATCCAATAAATCAGCGTTTGGCTGGGGAGCATTGCTATTTATATCTGGATTTCCACTTTTTTTTATGTTGAGAAAATTGATCGTTAAATGAGAAATTACAAAGATTTATTTTTACTTGATTCTGAAATAACTTATTTAAATTTTGGCTCCTTTGGTGCTTGCCCAAAACCAATATTTGAAACTTATCAAGATTGGCAATTAAAATTGGAACGTTCACCAGTTCATTTTATAGTTGATGAAGCAATAAAAGAACTCGAAAATGTAAGAAAGAAATTAGGTGAATATATAGGCGCAAATTTTCAAGATATTGTCATGGTAACAAATCCTTCCTATGCGATTAATACCATAGCAAAAGCATTTCCATTAAAACAAGGAGATGAGATTTTAAGTACCAATTTGGAGTATGGAGCTTGTGACCGTGTTTGGGAATACTATTGTGAAAAGGCAGGTGCAATCTACATCAAACAAGAAATATCCTTGCCTCTAGAATCTAAAGAGTCTTTTTTGATCGAATTCTGGAAAGGGTTTTCTAAAAATACGAAAGCGGTTTATATCAGTCATATTACAAGTGCAACGGGATTGATTTTACCGATTGAAGAAATTTGTATTGAAGCAAAGAAAAGAGGTCTTATCACTATCATCGATGGCGCTCATGTGCCCGGACATTTGCAACTTAACCTGTCTCAATTGGAGGCCGACATTTACACTGGCGCATGCCATAAATGGATGATGGGACCGAAAGGTTCTTCTTTTCTATACGTAAACAAAGAAAATCAAGATTGGGTAGATCCCCTTTTGATAAGCTGGGGTTACAAAAGTGAATTTCCGTCAGATTCTAATTTCATTGATTTCCATCAAACTTCAGGAACTAGAGATTATGCTGCATTTTTAACCGTGTCAAAATGCATTCACTTCATGGCTGAAAACAATTGGGAATCAGTTTCAAACATTTGTAAAAAAGAAACGCTTTCACAGGGCATTCACTTGACCGAATTACTGAAATCCTCTTTTTTGGCGCCGCTAACCAGCGAATTCTATGGTCAATTGTTCAGTGTTCCAATTAAAACAAGCGAACCAACTAAATTAAAGGAATTACTCTTCGAAAAATATAAAATTGAAATTCCGATTATTTTGCAAAATGGGAACTCATACCTTCGATTTTCTTATCAAGCTTTCAACAATTCGGACGACATGGCTGTTCTTTACAAAGCAATTGAAGAATTGATTAAAAATGGTAATATCATAGCTGCCAAATAATGACCAAACAACAAGCTTGGCTGCAGGCCATCAGACTTCGAACTTTACCTTTATCGGTATCAGGAATTATTGTTGGATCGGCAATGGCAAAAGTTCTTCAGTTCACAACAAATCCAGATGAGGATATTCATTTTTGGCCAATTTTCGTCTTGGCCCTCATTACAACTATCGGTTTTCAGATTCTTTCAAATTTGTCGAATGATTTAGGTGATAGCCAAAAAGGAACAGATAACAAGGGCCGTGTGGGACCCACTCGCGCAGTTCAATCTGGAATGATTACTCAGCAAGAAATGAAATTTGCCATTTACATTTGTGCCATACTTTCTTTAATTTCTGCAGGTGGGCTAATTTATTACAGCTCACAGAACTTGACCCCAGAATTAATTTTGTTTTATGCTATTTTGGCTATCGTTTGCGTTTTGGCTGCTGTAACATACACAGTTGGGAAAAACGCTTATGGTTATCGAGGTTTAGGTGATTTGATGGTCTTTCTATTTTTCGGAATGGTAAGCGTATTGGGTGTTTTTTCACTTTATGGAAATGGATTTGAATGGCTTGTGTTTACACCAGCAGTAACAATCGGTCTTTGGAGCACGGCTGTTCTGAATCTCAATAATCTGCGAGATCATGTTAATGACAAAAAATCATCGAAAAACACCACTGTTGTTAAGTTAGGATTTCAGCGCGCAAAATTTTATCATGCCTTTTTAATTCTTGGGGGATTTGCGGCATGGCTTCTCGTTATTGCCATTTTTACTTTTTTAACATTTAATTTTTTGTTACCTCTTGCATTAATACCGAGCCTCCTTCTTTTTCCACATTTGAAATGCGTTTTTTTGAATGAAATACCAAAAGATTTGGATTCCGAATTGAAAAAGGTTGCACTCGTTACGTTTGCTTCAGCTATTCTTTATGCACTATTCATTAATTTGAGTTTGTAGTAAGTTAAATTCTTTTTCTTAGGTTTCTAAACTTATAAAAAGTTCCTTTAAAATTCCAATCAATTGAAGAGATATTTCTTTAAATTTGTACACTTTTAAAAATAAATAAGCTATGAAAATTTTGGTTTGCATTAGCAAGTCTCCGGATACAACGTCCAAGATTGCTTTTACCGATGGCAACACGAAGTTCGACGAAAACGGCGTGCAATATATTGTAAATCCATACGATGAATGGTATGCATTAGTTCGTGCTTTGGAAATTAAAGAAGCTGGTGGAGGACAAGTGACAATCGTCACAGTTGGAAATGCTGCCGATGAGGCGGTTATTCGCAAGGCTTTGGCAATTGGTGCAGATGAAGCAGTAAGAATCGATGCAGATCCAAAAGACGCTTATTACACTGCGATGCAAATTTCAAGTTATGCGAAGTCAAATGGATTTGATTTGATTTTAACAGGAAAAGAAACCATTAACTATAATGGTTCTCAAGTTGGTGGAATGATTGCTGAGTCGTTAGACTTACCGTTTGTGTCGCTAGCAACTAAATTAGATGTAAATGGCTCAACGTTGACTTTGGAACGCGAAATTATTGGAGGAGTACAAGTAGTGGAAGTATCGACTCCAGTTGTTGTTTCATGTGCAAAAGGAATGGCAGAACAACGAATCCCAAACATGCGAGGAATTATGGCTGCAAGAACAAAGCCGCTTCAAGTTGTTGCTCCTGTTTCTGTGGATGAATTGACTTCTTTTGTATCCTACACGATGCCAAACGCAAAATCAGCAGTTAAAATGATTAGTCCAGATAATATGGACGAACTAGTTAATTTACTTCATAATGAAGCGAAGGTTATTTAAAAGAATTAAGTTATGATTTTAGTATATGTAAATTCAGCAAACGGTCTTTCAAAAGCAGCTTTTGAAACTGTTACTTATGGTAAGAAATTAGGTGACCAAGTTGTTGTAATAACGAATGGAGATGCCTCCCCGGATACATTAGCATCATTGGGTGAATACGGGGCTTCTAAAGTTCTTGTTGACCGCACCGTTGATGGAGAAGATGCTCAGCAATTGACTCGTTTGGTTGCTTCAGTAGCACAGGCAAATGGAGCGTCAACAATCGTTTTTTCGCATGATTTAATTGGAAAAGCTGTTTCACCGAGACTATCTGTTCGTTTGAATGCAGGACTTATTTCTGGTGCAGTAGCATTGCCGGAGGGAGACGGAAGTATCAAGGTCAATGTTTTTTCTGGAAAAGCAATGGGATTGGTTAAAGTTAATTCTTCTTCAAGGATAATTTCATTACTTCCAAATAGTATACAACCTGAGAAATCGGGAAATACTTGCGCTGTTGAGGAAACTTCAGGAAATGCAGGTTCCGCGGCAATTAAAGTAATTTCAACTAAAAAGCCGGAAGGTGAAATTCCACTACCAGAAGCAGAATTGGTTGTTTCTGCCGGACGCGGATTAAAAGGCCCAGAAAATTGGGGAATGATTGAAGATTTAGCAAAATCTTTGGGTGCAGCAACTGCTTGTTCAAGACCTGTTGCAGATATCGGTTGGAGACCTCATCACGAGCATGTTGGACAGACAGGTGTTGCGATTCGACCTAATTTATACGTTGCTGTTGGAATTTCTGGAGCAATTCAGCATTTGGCCGGAGTTAATGGTTCAAAAGTGATTGTTGTGGTCAATACTGACTCAGAAGCACCATTCTTCAAGGCCGCAGATTATGGTATTGTTGGAGATGCATTTGATGTAGTTCCAAAATTGACTGCTGCGATTAATAAATTCAAAGCGAATCAGAATTAATTCAGTATCTTTAAGATGCAAAAGATTAAACTCGATATAACTGGAATTCAATATAGCCAAACTCAATCAGGATCCTATGTCCTTACGTTGCTAGAAGTTGGCGGTAGAAGAAAGTTGCCAATTCTGATTGGTGGTTTTGAGGCGCAATCTATTGCAGTTGAATTGGAGAAAATGGTTCCTAACCGACCTTTGACACACGACTTAATTAAAACCTTTTGTAAATCGTTTGGAGTAAATGTGAAGGAAATCGTGATTTACAAATTTTTGGAAGGCGTTTTTTATTCCAAAATTATTTGCGAAAAAGAAGGAATGCTAACTGAAATTGATTCGAGAACCTCTGATGCCATTGCTGTTGGTGTGCGATTTAACGCGCCAATTTATACATTTGAAGATGTATTGCAAGAGGTTGATAGTAGTGAGGGTGCAGAGAATGGGTCAGAAGAGGAATTATTCGACGAAGAGGAGGAGGTAGAAGTTTCTGAGGAAAGTGAATTGAAAAACGCGAGTAAGGATGAATTGAATCATCGACTTCAAGAAGCAATTGAAAATGAAGCCTACGAATTAGCCTCAAAAATAAGAGATGAACTTAATCGGCGAAAGTAATCGTGCAGACTCCAATCTGAAAATCAGATTGATTACCATGAGTTTCCTTCAATTTTTTGTTTGGGGAGCTTGGTTAACAACTATTGGAACTTATTGCAGGGAAGGAAAGGGTTGGACTTTTACCCAATTTGGTGCAATCTTTTCTACTTTGGCATTGTCTTCAATTTTAATGCCTTCTTTAATAGGGATTATAGCTGATAAATGGATGCGAGCAGAACGGCTCTATGGAATTCTTCATTTACTTTATGGTTCAATTTTATTCTTAGTCCCAAATTTAACTTGGCTGCAATCGAAATCAGCTTTTTTAGCAGCTATACCAGAGTATGAATTGTTATATTGGGTAATATTTGCCGGGATGATTTGCTACATGCCAACTATTTCTCTTTCAAATTCAGTATCTTATCGAATTTTAAAATCGTTCAACAAAGATGTAGTTAAAGAATTTCCACCAATAAGAGTATTTGGCACAGTCGGATTTATTTTTGCCATGTGGACAACTAACTTATCAGGCAGCAAGGATAACTCTATGCAATTTGTTATTGCAGGAATTATTGCAATCCTACTTGGATTTTACTCATTCACGCTGCCCGCATGCCCCCCTGAATTGGATACCGGAGAAAAGAAATCATTTATTAAGATTCTAGGACTTGATGCCTTTAAACTTTTTACAAATTATCGAACTGCGCTGTTTTTTGTTTTTTCTATGTTGCTAGGAGCAGCCTTACAACTTTCAAATATGTATGGTGATAATTATTTAGATAGTTTTCCAGAGGGTTCTATATTACAGAAATATTCAACAATAATCTATTCAATATCTCAGTTCTCAGAAACAATTTTTATCCTAGCTATTCCATTCTTTTTAAAACGTTTTGGAATTAAAAAAGTAATGTTAATTGCGATGCTCGCCTGGGTTTTACGTTACGGATTCTTTGCATTGGGAGGCACAACATTTGGGGCAATTTTCATAGTTCTTTCATGTCTAGTTTACGGAATGGCTTTCGATTTCTTTTTAATTTCAGGCTCGATTTATATCGAATCAACTACCGACTCAAAAATTCGCTCCAGTGCTCAAGGTCTATTTATCATGATGACGAATGGCTTTGGAGCATACATTGGAACAAAACTAAGTAGCAAAATTATTGAGTTATATTTTTTATTTCCCAATGGAGAAACAAATTGGTCCGGAGCATGGACTTCGTTCACTCTTTATTGTCTTGCTGTCGCAATACTTTTCGGGCTTCTATTCAAACATGATCACAAGGCTGTTGATTTGGAAAATTTAAGTCATTAGACTCAAATTACTTGTTTCGTAAAATTATAAAAGGCGGATCAATGACTCGCCTCTAAAAATCAATTTCTTTTCTAATATCTAGTTAAGTCACAAATTAGTGCGTTATTCGATTGCTTGAAGCATTGAAGATTGTCTAAAGAAGCATTGTAAACTAAATAGATGGGTATATTTTTAACATTAGCATAAACTCTCCCATCTACTGAGTTGTATTTAGCCACAATTTTCTTTTTTGGGCTATCTGAATTAATAATAATGAAAACATTTGGATTATTCGTTGAAAGTACTTTTATTTTCAAGATGGAATTGTTCATACTTGCAATAGGTGCGGTTGATTGCCAATTTCCAACATAATTTGTCGATTGAGCGAAGGAGTAAGAACTAGTTAACCATAAAAAAGCAATCATTGATAGGCTCATAAGTTTAAAGTGTAATGTTTTCATTTTGATTTTATTAAAAGTTTATGAAGCAAAAGTAAGGGGTTAAATTTGTAAACCGAAATAAATACTATGGAGACAAATTAAAATTAAGTGTAAAGAAATACTTTTTAATAAGTAATTATACGTAGTGTTAGGCGAATGTTTATTAAACAAAAAACCATTTAACCATTGAAAATCAATTATTTAAAGGATTGTTTTTATTGGCGGAAGATCTGAAATATCGAACATGTTGAGGGATGATATTGAACGAATTTCAAATACAACTTTGAAGTTTTAAAATCGGGTGCTAAAAAGAATTTAGCGCCTTTTTAAACCCATTACCTCGAGTTATGTTTTATCGATTTGCCATTATTCCAAGCTTTTTTGAACAAAAATCTCTTTTTGACCTAAGTAATTCTTAAGAATAATTCACTGGTTTTTAATGAGTAAGCATCGAAGAATCGTTTAATCGATGCGCATTAAGCGCTCTACTCCATATCCCTCAATTCGTATGAAGTATGTCCCATTTATTTGATCTTTTAAAGTAAATTTCATGGTCTTATTTTCAAACTTGCCAACCATTACTTCACGACCCGTCATATCTTCTATGACCCAGGAGTTGCCGACAATCGCAATCGGAACTTCTACGAAAAATTCACCGTGACTTGGGATAGGATAAATTTTAATATTTTCTACCTGAGAATCAAAAATTCCTGCACCTGAGCAACTTTCCACTGTCAAAATTAAGGTAATTGTGGAGTCACAACCCAAAACAGTATTTAATGGATTAACGTAGGTGCCAGCTTGTGAACAGGTGTTACCACCAAATTGTATCG